>OMLO01000940.1_pt1 | contig 21140 bp, 17 predicted proteins | sample 1674811 | NCBI WGS metagenome assembly OMLO01 (sample SAMN06265003, study PRJEB25207) | coral metagenome | isolation source: Coral host | place: Mexico:La Bocana,Puerto Morelos, Mexico | collected 2008-11-13 | reverse complement strand
CGTTGAAGCCCTGATTTTTTCAGGCTTCTTCTTTCCAATTGCTTAAATTGGAAAATTAACTACGATGATCATTCTTCACTTTCATCTGCAACCGCAGTTCATATATGAATTATTTCATATAAACTTTACATCAGTCCTCTAGTAGGGTAGCCAATCAAAATGCAGAATTTGCATTGGTCCACTAGTTGGGTGATACTAAAACAGAATAGACAGTGAGTAGCTTAGCCAATCAGAGAACGGTATTCGTGACAGAACTCTAGTATAATTAATACTAGTATTAGCTAGTATTCAAGACAATTTTCACTCATTTAAACTTTCACTTTAACATAGGTCAGTAATTTGGAGCAGAGGGCTATCTTGTCAAAAATAGTTTTTTGGGGTATTGTTGCTGCACCTAAGGCTGTTTGTATGTGATCGCTAAGTTGACATAACCTTTTTAACCTACTTTATACATGAATTAAAAATAGTTGGAAATGCCATTTATTTTCTTTTTGTTTGATGTGTAAAGGACTTGTTGGAGTTCATTGACTGTGGTTGTAATGGTTTCCTCAGTACAATCTGCCTGGTGATTGCGTCCTACAAGGAGCAGTTTATTCAACGCCAGATGGCTGAGTAAGAAAGATTTGAATGACTTTCAAGGCTATAGCTTGAACTCCATGAATGACCTAAGGCCTTGGAAACCCGGCGTGTTTTATCTAGAGCAAATAAAGTAGTGGTGTTATCCAGTTACGGCTACCATCCGCATCAGTCCGTCACGAAAACGGAGCTTTTTGAAAACACTCTTCAAACCGGAGGAATTTAAAGCGCAGACTTTGTGTTTTAGTGTTTACGGAAAACATTTTGAAAACGGAGCTTATCAAAAACGATGATGTTGCAATAATCATGATATTTCCCTGCCCGAGTTTTATTGAAACAGGAATCCAAAATGAGCGATGATTGTTGCGTTTTTACGTTTTTTTTTTTGTGGACGGAAAACATTTGATGTGTTTTCAGAGAGAAGCCACTGTTTTAAATTCCTCTTGCCTAGTGTAGATGGGGCATGTTAATAAATAGAGTGTACAGTGGTCAGTTAATTAATGTCTTAGAGTTAATTTCAAGTCTATTTATTTAGTATTTTTGTCTAGGATTACCCCATACTTTCACTCATCACTCTTATTATTTTAATTGTAAATAACGTTACTGATTTCATATGTAAATAATGTAATTTAATAGAGGAGAACCACTTCGTGGATCTGTTAAATAAGCCATTATTATTATTATTATTATTATTATTATTATTATTATTATTATTATTATTATCATCATCATTATTATTGTGTCGCTATATCATTGTAACTTCTCTGTTCATTTCCTCCCAGACATGGTCAAGATCAACAAGAACTGGACAAGATTGTGACTGAGAAACTGTCCACTTTCATACTATCCTTAATGAGTGAATACTTTAAAATAACAGAAGCCAGGATTGAACTAGAGGTAAGCCCGGTCCCCACTAGTGACACAAGCACAAACACAAACACAAGCACAAGGTTCTTGTGCGCCAGTGGGGACAGCCGCGACATAAGCATAAGCACATACGCATGCGTATAGGCATTTTTGTCTCCATTGACATAAGCATAAGCACAAACACAAGAAGAACAGAAGGTTTTGATATTCTTGTGTTTGTGCTTGTGCTTATGTCGCGGCTGTCCTCACTGGCGCACAAGAACCTTGTGCTTGTGTTTGTGTTTGTGCTTGTGTCACTAGTGGGGACCGGGCTGTAGTCTGCAACTTAATTTAAGAGAATCATTTAGGCTCGATTTCCGCCGCTCTCTCGTTTCTGGTCTGCGTCCCTCCCCTTCGGGGGAGGAACGTGGGCTCCTTTCCCGGCTGGTGATCGAGCCTAAGAATCATTGTGAAATATCGACAATACGAAAACGAAACAGACTCTTGGAACTAAGCTTGTACAGTTTTGAACGTAATATATCAAGCACAAGAGCGTTTTTCACCACATTTCCAAACACAGAAAAGAGAGTTGAAAATACAACGCCACGGTACGACGTGGAGCGGAGTATTTTTGATGAACTTGGAGGTGTTTAGAAATGTGGCTAAACACTGTCTTGAGTGTTAAGTGTATCTTTTCAATCGAAACTAGAACTAAGGGGAAAAGGAAGAAATAAAATCGTAAAAACACAGGCTAACTGAGATCAGATATCGAAACACTGTCAGGGTCATGATTTCCTTAATTTAAACTTAATGAGTGGGTTCTAAAAAGAACCAACTAACAGTCAAAATAATGTTCTTGTATGTCTTTAGTCCGATACTGGTGATAACGTTCTTTTGGTACGAGCACTGGACCGCTTTCACCGTAGACTTCAAGCAGTTCAGAAACTTTTGCCAGAGATTGGCGTGGGACGGTAAGTCGCATCTTTTTAAGTACAAATATATTATTTTGTAAGTTAAGGCTCGTTTCCACTAGTGCCTATACACAGCTCTACATTGAAGTCCTCCGTATTATTTTTCATACATTTTCCATTGAGTCACCATTAGGAAAATTGACTCTTAATCAACAACGTTTTCCTGAGATTATCAGAATCTTCGTTCCCTCGAACACATCAATACCGTAACAGCGTTTCTGATTTCTTTCATTCCTTAAACATTAAACCTAATTTATATTTTGCTAGTTCGGGAGCGAACATTGTGGCCCGCTCCGCTCATAACAGAGTGAAGGTTTGCGCTAAGAATCTACGACAGCACTTTGCTGGTAAGTAACCTTCTAGCAGTATTTGGATGTCCTGAGCAAAGACCGCTTAAAGTACGTTTTGTTGCGAATCTTCATTGAGTTGGGCCGTGACTGTCTCTGACTATGTCTGGACTTAGTGTCCGAGCATGGTGACCGAGTACGGTTCCCGCAAGGCACTTATGCGAACACGCCTTTTTTCCAATCAGTCACACCAAAATTCAGCCGGGCACGGAGCCTGTGCCCGGGTTCAAGGTCTCGTCATTGTACTCGGGCTTAAACTAGTTTTAGGGTACTTGTAGTAGCCTGTGTCTAAACGAAGCACTATTTTGTGCCGGTACCTAGGTACCAGTGCTTGGGCACCAAGTTCAAATAAAGCCCAAGGCCTATACGCTGATCGCAAATTGAAAGGGTTCAGTGTAATGGATACAACATGTACGTGACGAACTCGGAGTGATTATCATGCTGCGGAATCCCAGTGGTGTGCGGCCAAATTGTTGGAAATTACTCCAAATGGCGGATAAGCTTCCTGGAACATTGTACTGACAAGTTATTGATGCAAGGGTTTTACTTTTCCGCAAAGATCGCGACAATACCATGATGTCTTACCACAAATTTTTCCCTTTTCTGGTATATTTGAGTCGTCCAATCTGACCTACAATTTCCAAGAAAGATGCGACCAAGATGGATTGAGAATTAGTTTTTCATTGTAGCAGACTAGCTGAGTGACTTTTGTTCTGTATTTAGTCTGTTTGACAGATATCAGACAGTCCCTCGCAGCTCCGTCAGCAAATGAGAAGCCACCCTCCCTTTCCGATCTGTTGTCTACAATGACCAATTCTCTTACTAACCAGCTGAAGTTGATTTTGAGCAGCCTTAAGGTTAGTACAGTCGGTGATTTAGTGTCTGCACCTCTTTACTTGCAAACCAAAAGTGCGATTGTAAACAACGGCAGGGATATTCCATTCGAGAATTGTAATTGATATAGGTAAAGTAAGGTAACCATTTCAAGGCAGATTATCCTAATCAAAGGAGCTCAGTCACAATAGTTCAAGTTATTTTGGCCACGTACAAAATTACCTTTAAACTGAAGGAAACCTGAAAATAGTAGTTATATGCTTAGATACAAAAACTCCAAAGAGATAGTAATAAACCAGAAAGGAACAAGGGCGGTGAAAGATGTATTTTTTTGAAATGATGACGTCCAACTACAAGCAGGCTTGAAAACTGAGACTGAAAATGTTCAGGAACTGATTAGCCAAAAATCGAGAAACATTACTTAATCACACCATGTTCTGCCTCGACTTTTCTTCAGACGTTCATTGGAACTGACATCACATTTGCTGTCAAACCGTACTTCCGGGGCCCATTTTGTTCCGATGATGTCCGAGAGGGCCTGGTAGTGGAGTTTATACGCCACGTGCTGCAATCGGCCAAGGTCAGTGTTGAGTGGATAAGAGCATTCATTATGTCATTTGACCGAACGTGTAGAACTGAATGTTAACTATACATGTTTGACTGAGCTATAACACCATATAAACTATACCCATAATTATAATTCTCTTGTTCTTTTTTTCTATGATTGCTATCTAAAATCAATTTTACCCACGCCCTACTAGCACATGGCCTAGTTAGTTCACTTCAAACTCGGTTACGATTGTCTTTTTACCATTCATTGTTGCATATGGCTGATTTACTGTCTGGTTTTTCTCTCAGGAATTTTGTGATTCAGCAACAGCTCCCCCCGCTCTCATTCTTTTGTTATCGAGGTTATGCCTTGATTTTCAAGAATCAACCATCTCTTATGTGGTATGTACTACTGGCTTACTACTGATTTCTTCTCATGGCTCATGAGTCTTGTTGACCTCTAGGCTTCTCGCAGTCTGTTTTTCTCCCGAAATATATAAGGAAATGAAGGAGTCTATACTCGTGTACTCGTCCATACCATCCTTTTGCGTCTGCCGATCGTTAAACACTCGTCTGAGTGACCGTAAGAGAAAATATCGGCCGTCACAGCCAATTTCCCGCGATGATAACTGACGGAATGCGAATGTCTTTATTTGTTAACCAGGATTAATCTTCAAGTGAACGCGCTAGGCATTGTAAGGAAATACTTGTTAGCGTTGAATCAAGAATGCCATACTCTTTATTGTCTACGCTACTCACTATCATTGTGGAGGTTGAAAGGGCAGTCGCTTCCAAGTTTGCTTTTTTGAAGTGTCTGTGAAGTGGATTAAGATAAAGTTTTCATCTAAGTCAGAGCCCTGACTTACTTTCAGAGCCGTGACTTAATTTTATTTTCATGATTCTACAGCCAATCCCAGCTTGTAAACTATTTTCTTTTTTTGTTTTTTTTTTCTGCCCAGTTGAGTCTTACTGACGAACAATTTGCTGTCGACGAGGAGCTAGGACGAGGAAGCCTGACAACGTCCGTGTCAGATCTCGCTACTGAAGCCCGACAAATTGCGCAGGTCACTATGTGTACTTTTGTGTGAGATGTTTCGTTAACCTGTCTCTCCAGGGGTCAATCAAATTTTAGGCTCTGCATGTATTGTATGAAAATGTTAAGCAGAATAGTAAGCAGTAAGAGGCGTTACTTCCAAAAGACACATTTCCGTTGGAAAAGTCAAAAGTCTTGCATCATGCTATACTTCCCACAGAAGGTCGATTATAGTCGATATCGAGTCATATTGAAGCTCTTCTTTGTCATTTTCAACAGTGTTTATTGAATCATTACGTTCGGTTGCAAGGGCTGACCATTTCCCAGGTATGTATCAGACCTTTCCATGAACGTTTCCGTCTTAGATGTATACAGGCTCATTTGGCTCACTTGCAACCTACAGTTCCCAGGGATTTCCCTTGAAAGGGAAAAGCCCTGGGAACGAGGTTGGGCTCACTTACTTAGTTCAGTTGTTATCTTCTTTCTTCGCACAGATGATCCGCAAGAGCGTGGAGACAAGAGACTGGCTGAACACCATTGAACCTCGGAATGTCCGCGCTGTTATGAAGCGCATCGTGGAAGACGTGTCAGCCATTGATACACAAGTTGGTCAGTTATACGAGGAGGGAGTGCGCAAGGCTCACAGTTCAGGTTTGTCGTTAGAAGAACCGACTGTCTGTGTTGATTAGGGGGTACTCAGTCATCGAACGAGCGCACGCTGTGGCAAATTTTCACTGAAACACTCGAAGAGGTTCTCTTTTGTTTTTAGCCAATGAAAAAGTAACCTGAACAACCGGGAGTCTCACGCTATTATGGCGCAAAAATGATTTGTCACGCAATATCTATACTGTTCGTGACATTAACTGGGATGCCAGTATATCCTAGCTGAGGGTATGATACTGTCTTTTTTTGTATTGTAGACTCCAGTAAATTCACCTACACATATCCATCCAAACCGAGCCGGAACCAGTGGAGTTACACTGCAAGGTAACTAACAGAGACTGACGTTACTACCCTTTGCTATGGCGTAGTTTCTCTCGTAGCCCGCCTGAACTGTGACCTTCTGGCGTGACTCGTTATTAGTCGAGCCCGTACGATGACATTACTCAGGCAGGTCATACAGTCTTTCCACTCCACGGAAGGAAGAACACGCATTGTTTAAGAAAGATAACACCATTTCGTGACGTAATAGTTCGTGCAGCGAGAAGAGATTGCGCGACGAGCCTAATGACAACAGAAGCAGTCGCTTTTAAGGAACGCCAAACTTGCTTAGGCCTGGTCCAGTGCTGTAAATGAACCAAGATCGTTCAATTGAGATGTGCTTTAGTGTCTAGTGCTGCGTGACCACAAGTCGAGTAGTCACGACACATTTTAACTGAATCCAACCATTCCTTTTATTGGGTCATCGTATGAAGGCAACACATTGTTGTTGATGATTTTCTTTTTTCTCTTTATATGATTTTTAACACTGCATTATATGTCGTGAGGAGAAACCAGTAGTTGATCTCTCTTTGAGTTGTTTATTTGCTCTTTTCTGTTTCACTTAGCACGGCGTTCGATTCTAGTCTACTCAGTAACATTCAGAAGTTGTTCTCGGAAAGAATCGAAATCTTCAGCTCAGTGGAATTCTCTAAAGTGTCAGTGTTAACAGGAATTGTCAAAATAGGATTAAAGGTATGTTGAATATCTCAGGGATACGTGATCAGGACAAATTTGAGGGAAGTCAAGAATTGAAAGTTCACCCAAATCATTCCTCGTGTTCCGAAACGACTGTTTTTTTCAAATTTGCCGAACGTAAACTGAAAAGGACAGAACGGACATATTTTTCGTGCTTTCTCCTTTTTTCTAAACAAAAACACAAACTAAAACAAGCCCTGTATTCGGCCTTTATTCAAGCCTTGATTAATGATGTTTTTGGGGCGTTTTTATCGAGAATAACAGTTTGTTTTTGGTTTCTTTTTCTTTGTGTTCTAGACTCTCTTAGAGTGTGTACGACTTCGAACGTTTGGAAAGTACGGTTTACAACAGATCCAAGTGGACACGCACTACCTACAGATGTACTTATGGAGATTCGTCTCTGACGAGAAGTAAGGAGAGATTTCCTTTTAGCAGACAAACTCCGACAATTTTGTGAATTGTGTCCATACTACATTCATTAGAGCTTTTCGCGAGCCTACTACTCGCCCAGTATTGAATGGTAGCCCATTGCCGGATGATTTGGTCGCTGTCGTGCTTTAGTACGCAACCCAAACGCCCCAGCCTGTACATTAACCATGAGCTCACCTCCCGCTTACAGTGTCCAACTGATCCACAAAATGCTGTCGTTTGTTTCAGTTTGTTTTATAACTTGTTCGCTATCTTTCGTACTAGTTTGGTTCACTTTATGTTGGAAGAAGTCGTCAACAGTACTGTCAATAGATGTCTCTCACCAGAACTTATGGAACCAAGTGTAAGTACACAGTATACACTCGTTTTTGTGTGAATTCAGTAAGTGATAAGGAATCACTTGCCAATAGAAGCGTAGCCTATTACACAGACGCAATTTTGTCTCGTCACGCGTTCGTTCTTCCTTTCAGCAGACGATCGAGGGGGAGGAAGATTGCGTGATGAGCTCATAGAGCGTCTGTGTAGGACGCTGACAGAAGCGGGTGCCTTTTTCCAATAAAAGGTATACGAAAGGGGTACCTTTTCTGAAAAAATGGTATATAAAATGGTAAGGGGTTGGACCTTGGGGCGGAGCCCGCTCCCCTTATAAAACTTTTTTGAGTACCCCCCCCCCCCCGGGCAGAAGCGTTGAATTGTTTGAAAATAAAAGAATGTTCTGGGGAATAGAATACGGCTTTTGTTTTAATCATGACGATTAGGGAACGTAAAAATCGTGACCATGTGTGTTGTTGTAACATCAGCATGAACAACAAAACTACCCTTGGCTTGGTTTTTCTTTTGTCTATGTTTATACTGAAAACAGTTAATTTAACTCCATAGGTGATTGAAGTGATCTGCGAAAGAGGCTAACCTGTCAAAAGGAAATGATGAATGAAAATCGCTTGCGTTATTTACAAGAATTTATCCCTAGTCAGGGTTTTCAATAGCTTTGTAAAATAGGACATGGTTGTGAAAGCACCGGACGTGAAATTTGTCTTGGCTTTGCGACGTCTTGCAAGAACCTATGCGGGTCTGGGGCATGGCCCCCAGGAAAATTTTCAAATAGAACACTCAAATGCCGTTTACAGCGTTTCTCAGGCAGGGCTGGAATTCACTCAAGTTCCTCTTATGCTGTTATTCTCTAGTCTAGTCAGTAAGAGATGCTTAAGTAAAAAAAATAAAATAGTTAAAAAAAGAAAATAAAAAAACTCCCAAATATTAGTATCAGAAGTATCAGAATGAGAAACGACCGGACGATACGTCCGGCCTCCGGCCTCAAACGAAAACCCTGCTTAGTGAGGCTGCACCTCAGGAGAATTATACGATCATAGATCGTCATACGTTTATGAAGATTCCAAGACTATTTAATAGTAACCAAACGTTCCAGGCAACCGTCATGAGGAGTTATTGATTCACTAACAGATGCTTTTCGCCGCAGCCTGTTTTTCACTGCTTCGAACTGCGGCAATTGTCAGATAAAGCATTTTTAGTAGATTCAGAGGAACTCCGGCTTACGGACACCTCGTTATTAAGGCCACTTTATTTTGGCCCAAACAAGTTCAGTCATTTCCTTGTGTAAAGAACGCCTTAAATAACGGCCAGTCCGTTAATACGGCCAGATTTTTGTTGTCCGACAGTGACTGGATTATAACGGAGTCCCATTGTACAGTTTGGATAAGGGTCCACTTTCAGAACTGTGTATCGTTTCTGGAAACGCAGGTAAAAAGACATGATATACGCGCCAAAAAACCAAAATTAAAGACTTTTTTAAAAAAGCCTCTATATTCTATTATTCAACCAGTGTCACAACGGCTGTAACACATGCGAAAAGCGGCGTCACTATCAAGTTGGAAAAAACACAGTCGAACACTAAAGTGATAGATTTGAATGTAATAAAAAAAAATACAAACGTGGCTTGTATCGATGAAGAGTTTACTAAAAAATGTCAATTTAAGTTCAAATCGAGGGACAATAAAACGAACACTTTCAATAAAGTCGGCTGTGGCTGTCGTTTTTTGATGCAAGATTTCGAACATTCAATCAGGTGTAATTACTTTCCTTCTAACAGTTTATTAATAGAAATGTGCAGTTACTACTTCCTTTGATCAAGCTACTTCTATATTCAGTAATATCAATTGCCTTTCTCTTAATTGTTCAGAAGTCTACTAAGGGATCGGTGAGAATTTTCGGACACACACATTAAGGACACAGGTCATCTCACAAAGAATGGAAAGCACGTCTGTGGGAGTTTTTAAGCATTTTTTTTTTTTATACCTTTGTTGTCTGCAATTCTAAAATTTTCTTCGCTTTATTGCAGCCCGAGTAAGGGCATACCAGGGGCCCGTTTCTCGAAAGCCTCGGAAACGTTTCGGGCCCATAAAGACATGTTTAGTCAATCTGTATCTAATATTGGAGTAGCGTATACGCCTGAAACTTCTTGTATAAAAGAAACTTCTCTTCATTTTAAGAATATCTGCAATCATTGGAGATTTTGCTATGGCTTTCCGGGTGCGAAAGCTTCTCGGGACCTTCGAGAAACTTGCCAGGTTTTCTTAAGAGAGGATAACGACTTGCACCAACAGAACGTGCTCAACCCTGACGTTATATAATGACTGGTTAAGTACAAAAAGTGCACTGTCTGAACTGTGGTTTGTTTGGATAATAATAATAATGTAACTATTGGCAATTTAAGTAGGGCATGCAAGATGTACACCCAATATTGTTGTAGGCTCGTTTTGCTGGAATTATAGCTACTGTCGTTGAATTTCCTATTCTTTCCTTTTTCCTGGTTGAAACTTGCAAAACAGGCAAACATAGGGTTTCTCTACTGTAACTGACTTCCAGAATCCAGTGAAGGACAGTGCAACAGATAACAAGCGGCGAAAACTGAAGGACCATTTATTGATACCACGCTTTTGAAGCTCGGTTAATTTCTTATCTGAAAACCACTGAAGTAAATGAGATGATGGTACCGAATAAGTTATGCCGTGGAGGGAAAGGGTCCACAACAACTGAAGATGTTTTTAATACAATCCGAAACCAAAACCGTTTTGTCCGGTGAATCAGATAACTGGTTAATCCTGACCCCCAACCTGTATGCAAATCTAGATCAAAAACCAGCTGTTGAGGAAAAACAGTCTGCCAGCTAGGAAACGATTCAATTCATCAAACCAACTTGTACCTTACAAAAAATAGTAATATTTGCCTTTTCCCGATGTCGGTGCGCTCTATGTTACGACAGAACACAAAATAACTCAAAACGGGCCCCTGAATCTGTGAAGGAAATACCCAACTGCCAGCCATAGCAAGCGTTGTGGAAGCCGCGAGAAACACTCGTGAAGCTCAGCTCTTTGTGTCACTGAGAAACTCTCCTCCATCTCCACAAGATGAGAGTGAAAAGCACGACACCAATATGACATAGCAGTACATACATGAATAATGTCTGTACTCTGTTATGAAGGATGTATACGTATTGATAACGAACAGAACGCAGCAAAACAAAGTTAAAAGCAGTACATGTAGGTTTATTGGTCAGCTATTACAGTAACCGAGTTGAATCTGTACTGTATAGAATAAGAACTGCCTGAATACACGGCATGACCATATATCTCTTACACTTGGAGTGTCCACTCCTTTAAATGAATTGGAAACAAACAAAGGAATAAATTTATTGTTCCCAGGAGCAAAATAGACCATTTTACAGTTGTCTGCTCAGTGACCTGGCCTTAGGGTGACAGAGAGGCTAGAGTTGACCTTGTTTTGATACAGACCTCACTGCTTTTGTCATGTAAATGCACCTAGTTAGCATCAGAACAACTTGTTTTACATAACAAAATTAGTGAGGTCTGCATCAAAACAAGGTCAACTCTAGCCTCTCTGTAATCCAAAGGCCAGGTCACTGAGCAGACTACTGTAAAATGGTCTATTGATAGACAGGTATGGGATTACTTTTCATACAAAAGGTAGTTGGTAATACCAGAAAAGGTAATGATAGATACCCCTCTGGTATTACGTACATGTAATACCAGAAGAGGTGTCCTTCTTCAATAGCAAAGCACTTAAAATTCATTTTCACTCCCGTCTTCAGTCTATGAAGAATTTATCAATAGAGCTCACATAAAAATTTGTTTTGAGTCTGTCATTGTGATGTTACAATATTGTAACACATTCCTCGATTGTTACGCCAAGCGTGACACCTTACACAAAAAAGTGTGTCACACAAAGAAATCAAACGCGTCAAAACAATAAAAGCAAGTCTTTTGAGCAAAGATATGATTAAAAGAGGGATGAATCACTAATTACATCTTCTCAGCATTTTTTCGTTCTTCGAAAACCTGAAAAGGAGAACATTGATGTCACAAAGACGTTAACGACAACTTTTAATTTCAAGGCTGTTGCAGTTCCAATTGGAAAAGATCTCTACAAAAGCCAAAGAGGAGAGAGCACAACAGAAGTACAAATCGAACAGATTTCTGTCACCACAACAGATACATGGTGTGCCATCTGTCATTATTTACCCAAGATTGTGTCATGGAATTATTGTTTCGCTGAATTTTTTCTGTAGAAATACAGCAATTGCTTAAACAGCAATGAAAGCTCTCTTGTAAATTCTACTAGCGAAAGATGCTTTTCACTGTGATCTATTTAACCCTGTTCCCCTTTGTCTGTTTGCAACTTCATCAACAATGTACATGTAAGAATCGTAACATTACCTTTTTCAGCGTGGAACCCATTTGAGCTGGAGATGACGTCACATTGACACCTGCATCTCTTAAAGCTTTAATCTGAAACAAAAAGGTCATCATTATAGTCGTACATGTAATGTAAATACGCCTACATCCATGGGGCACCAAACCATCCAAAACACAGGACATGCCCAAGTTCAATTTTTCTTTTGACTACCTTGTGTTCAGCAGTTCCTCTACCAGCAGCAATGATTGCACCGGCATGACCTACAGTGGCAAAACAAAATACTATCAATTTCAGTTTGCACTGATTTTTTTAAATACAAATTGCACAACACTTTCTCTGCCACACCCTTTCTACACATTTCATACTGGCCCATAAGTCATACCAGCCCATAAGTAAAAATGATTAATGTAAATGAATATATGATAAACCATAATTTCATAAAAATGATAAGTCACCAACATTAAACAACTACTCAAAGTATTTTGCAACCCTAACCCATTCTCCTTCCAGGGGGTGCCGTGACTCCAGCAATGAATGACACAACAGGCTTGGCATTCTCCCCTGTGTTATGCAGTTGAAGATACTCTGCTGCTCTCTCCTCAGCGCCACCTCCAATCTCTCCAATCAAGATAATGCCTACAATGAAACAAAACATATCATTATCAGTACTCCTTACTGATTGTTTTTCAAAACATAATTGTTGCAGGGTGGTCAAGAAGGGCCATAACCCATCAGCCTGCGTTGCAAGCATAAATGAGGAAGGGGTAGGGGGCAAAATACATGAGGAAGAAGGGGAAGGTACACCTGCTCTAAGAACCAAGCTTTTCACATTATGCCCATCAATTTGATGAAATCGGATTTCAACAACTGTCAATTACTGTGAACATGTTCACTAATCAGAAACTAGTGCGTCCTTGTCGGTGTAACTGATTTCCTGTGGGAATTTATAATTGAAAGTATTTAGTGCTATTGAGTGAGAAAAATGTGAATGTCTAAAAAAACAACACAACAGGTGAAATTAAGATTTTTCCAGTATCCTGCAGGAAAAACTAAAAAACAGCTCTTCCAACTAAAAAAGCTCTCACAACTGATTCTTGCTCAGGTTTTAATGTAAATTAGCTCATGCTTGCGAGATTTAAATTGCTCAAAGCCCTTGCTAAGATATCTTTGTCTGTGACTTCTATTGGATGTTTCTGATGAGAATTGTGCAACTAGCAATTAATAAGTTAGAAAGGCAGAAATGAATAAAAGGGGTTGTTATTGCAGGCATTCTCTCTCCCAGTTGCCCTCTTTCCATCCACACTTTACCTCCCTCCCCCGTTATAACACAATTGCTACACAGGCTATAACCCATAAGACCTGCTATGCCAGCTGAGTATGCTTGATAGGCTTTTGATGTTATGGATGAACTTGCCTAAGTTGATACAATTCAACAATAAAGCAACAAGCTGGTTACTGGTGTGGAAGATCAAGTCCACAGGAGAATAAAGACATTGACAGCTCGGTATTGACAATGTGACAAGAAATGAATGTGTCATTCAGATCATTCTTTGGAAATATCACTTACAAACAACAGTTATTGCTAGTAACACTAAGTCAATGAAAAAAACAAAGCATAGTGATCGTCCACACGGATCATACCTTCAGTCTCTGGATCTTGTAAGAAAACATCTAAACAATCCATAAAGTTTGTACCATTAAAAGGGTCTCCACCAATACCTGCAGGTAACATGTAAAAATGGCACTGTTAGAAGTGCTGGACAATTGTTGTAAAGGAGATACTCAACATTGCTCTTGTTTACATTTCAGAGTCTGCAATAAGAATGGACTGTACAAATATTGCCTCTTACCTATACAAAGCGATTGCCCAAGACCAACCTCTGTTGTTTGATGAACAGCTTCATATGTAAGAGTTCCTGATCTTGAAACAATACCTTTTACAAACAAACAAGTCTCATTTGCTTCAGTAACAAAAGCAACACATCCTGTAACTTGAAGACTTTATTACTATTCCAACTACTGTAGGGAAGAGTAGAAATGTACAAGCCAACAAAAACCTTATTCACTTTAAAGAGTAGTAAAGTACTGTCTTATTTCAACAGTACCAGATCAAAGTCAAATCAACTTAGCTCTTAGCATACATTTCTTATATCATCTTATTAGTTCTACTTTGGATGGAGCATATTTTCTCAACTTAATTCTTTTATGTCACCCTTTTCTCAAGGGGGACCTAATATTACTGTAACTACCAGTAAGTGCTTGAATAAACATTTATTATATACAAACCTATTTTTCCTGGATTGTGAATGTGGCCAGGCATAATACCAATTTTACACTGCCCTGGCTGCAAAGCAACAAATTTACAAATTAGACCCAAAAAAATGGCAAGATATCTGCAATAACAAATTATAATACTTAATACATAACACTTTCGGCCAAGTTCTTTCTTTATACTCTGATAAGCTTATCCTTCAATACTACAAACTGTTTGTAAATTGAACTAACCTTTATAATTCCCGGACAATTTGGGCCAACCATTCTGCTCTTTTCCTGTCGTTCTAATGTGTGTTTGATTTTGACCATATCTTGTTGGGGTATTCCTTCTGTTATGCATACAATTAAGCCAATTTCAGCTGCAATTGCTTCTAAAACAGCAGCAGCTGCATATGGGGGTGGCACATACACCACTGTAGCATCAGCACCAGTAGCATCCTTAGCCTGAAGAGACAAGTGCTCAACATTCATGATTCAAGTTACATGAAAATGTAAAGTGCTGAGCTACAATAAACATTTTTAATACCTCTTGTACACTGTCAAATACTGGAAGCCCTAAGTGTGTCTGGCCGCCTTTGCCTGGTGACACTCCTCCAACCATTTGTGTTCCATAAGCAATGGACTGTTCACTGTGAAATGTACCCTGGTTAAAATGGAGGACATGTTAGAAAATCAGCATAACAATGTCACAAGTAAAAAACAGTCCACACAAAGAAAAATACAGCATCAAAAATTCTCGCAAAATACTATTCAAAATACAGAAAGAAATGTACGAGAAACCTCATTTAAAACAAAATTGTAAATGTAATTTTAGAAAGATTAACTTAAACTTAAAGCAAATTACAATGTATTTTCATCAATCAAAATATCTCGTACAAATCAGTACTGTTTTAAGATGTTCTCAATACAACATCCAGGATATCTACACTGTGAACATTAATGTGTATCATCAGCTCCATACCACTCGACATAGGATTCAATCTTGCCTGCTATGCAGAAAATGGAAGAACTGGTAAGTAGTCATCTAAGTATTGATATTTCTCACCTGCTTCCCAGTAAATCCCTGACAAATAAGTTTGGTATTTTTGTTTATCAAAAGATTTTTCCTGGTACCAGTATAGTTGTGACGAATTCCAACTTGCTCTAAGCTGAGTCCTTTAGGAATAATAAGATTGTGAGCGGACAAGTCAAACCCCAGCCTTTCAAAATGTATATGCACCAAACAGGATTCCTGCGAAGCATGGAGTGACTAGTGGGCAGTTTGTCTATTACGGATCTATCAGCACGTAGATGAGAAGGTCAAAAACATTAAATGGATCTATAAGGTGGTGTTATATCAAGCAATGTCTGTGCTACTTGCTTTACAGTTTTGTTGTAAAACATTGCAAACGGTGTTACACTTAAAGTTACATTAGACATTTAAAAGCCAGGCAGTAAAGTTTCAAAGTCCAGATTGGATATTGGCTTGAAGGCTTCCCAGTCATCCGCTGTTTTACTGCTGTAGTGTTTTTTACCAGACTCTGGTTTTACCTATCAGTGCACGTGAAAGGTAATAAGGAGAGAAGATGAACGTCTGCCATTAAACCTTTGATTCACGAGTCTTAATACAATGACAGTGTTTAACAGCTTTATTTGAACCATTTGAACAGGATACTACAACTGCATAAGCTCAAATACTATTTCCTAATTGCTGTAACTGTTGCAGAAATAGAAAAAAAACGATTCACTTTGTTAAACAGCTTTTGAAAACATACACCAACAATAACGGTTTCATTGACGAGATAAGGTAGTAAATTAAGCAAGGCAACCAAAACATAACGGGAACAAAATCCTGACATCTCTGTACTTCTGGCTTCTATAAAGTCAGTCTTCAAAGGTAAATATCTGCCTTAAATATCGATCTGGAAATTGGGTATGGTCGAGGATATGTCCAGAATCCAGTCATTGCAGACAAGTATCTTGCAAGAAAATTATACTAAGAGCTAACCAGTTGAACAACAAATCAACATCATAACATAGACCATGACATGAAAAATTTTTATATCTACCGGATAACCAATTGCATTAACGGCAATATAACATTATTGCTCACCAAATCTCCGTAGTGCCACGCGAAACGCCATCTTGGAAAGAGGCCTTCCCAAAAGTCTTTGCGAGCTGATGATTGAGTTTGCAAGGCGCGTTGGGATGTTACAAGCTCAGACAGGTGAAGCGCGGTTGGGTTTGATTCTACGAAGAAATTGTTTTCATTGTTATTGTTATGTTCGTGTTCGCACGATGGATTTCAGTCCGGACGAACTTGATGTTAGCCCTCCTTGCTTTTTAGTTGAAAATTCCCAGGACGATGAATCGCAACAACTAGGCCGATCTGACAGTCAGATACTGAAACATCTGCCGATCTTTCGATTATCGTCCAGAACTGACTCTTCAGTTGATAATTCGAGGAATGATTCGTCAGTACCTCGACATCCTGTTGTTCTTACTTGTCCTACGGCTGGTGGAGAGGGTGTCGGAAAGGTAGGAGGAGATCCGAGTAGGGATGGGGACCAGCAGGGGCAGGGAGGTGATAGTGGTGGTGGTGGTGGTGACGAGGGAGGTGGTGGTGGGGATAGTGATGGCGGTGGTGGTGGTGGAGGAGGCGGGGATGGACATGCTGGTGGTGGAGGCAATGGGGGCAGCGATGATGATGATGATAATGAGAACAATGGCCAGGATCCCAGTACAAATGAAGAAGAATCGGCTCAATCAGAGGAGCAGTCATCTTCACCATCAAGTGATACTATTCCAAAGTTGATTCGCCCAGAAACCATTGTTAGTAATATTGACCAGTGGAAAGGTCAGAAGTTTGTGGTGCGAGATGCACCACTGTCAGGTCCAGTCACCAGTCATGGGAGTGGAGGTAGTGTGCATGAATCCAGCGATGACTATAGTCAAGCTTCAACTGGTATTGTGGGGGAAGGGAGAGATGTTGGTGCTGATGTTACAAGTGAAGCATCCACAGCACCTGTGGAAGAAGAAAGAAAGTCAACAAGCTCTTGTAGTATAGGTAAGACGTGGGTCACCCAACATTCACAGACAAGTAGGTACTGGAAATCAAGTACCTGAATTCTCCTCTTATCATTTCCTATTTATGAACTCAAGATTTCTATGTGACTGGTGATACTTGATGTCGTTTGTGAGTGCAAATGTGTTTCTGTTTTTCACTTGGTTCTGCCATCTAAGTTACAGCTTGAAAGACATCTGTATTTGCAGGTTATGATTGATGAAGCCTCAGGCTAAATCAATTATCACCTCATAGGAATGAACAAATTGTTTTTTTATGCAGTTTATTTAATACTTTATAAACTTTTGTTGTTCATCATGTCATAACGCATTTGATGCTCGCTCACTGTTAAAGAGTAGTCTAAGTTTTCAGTCAGCAAATCCCAAATATAAGTGATTCCCAAATACTTTTGGACAAGATTTAGCCCAGGGCCTACCATATCCACATGCAGGTCAAGCTACTCTGGTCAGGGCAGGAATACAATTTTGAAATTGAGTTGCTCAGTGGGTCAGTCCATTTCAGTTTTCAGTTGTCCCTACTAAAATATTACTTGCTCAATAGGGATGCAAGTTCATGCCTTATGGACTACATCATTTACCACAATGAGTGACAAAGCAGTTGAGGCAGTTTAAGAAAATGATGCTTTTCAATATTTAAGTATTTAGTCTATTTTATTTGCATCTACATGTAGTGTTAATTCTCTGATGCCTCTGCCCCACCCCCCTCCCCCCAATTCAATGCTGTGTAGGTGCTGTGGTCTGTGCAGTCTAAGAAATAGCAAAATCATTGAACATTGTTTGGGGGGAGGGGGAAATGTTTCCAAGACATTTGAAAATCAAATTTTACTGCCAGGTGTCAACACTTTTGTTGCCCATCATGAGCTTTCTGGTACTTAACTACAGTACCGGTCAAAGGAATTGCAGCACCTACACGCGCGTAAAACGCTTGTAGTCTGCGTGTAGTATTCGTGGACACTGCGTGGACACTGCGTAAACACTGCGTGGACAGTGTGTGGAAGGTGCGTGTAATTACACGCGTGTAAAATATACTGCTCTGGTAGTTACATGCATTTGCATGTAATTTCACGCATATGTGTGTATTTTAATCGGAGAAAGAAGCTTTTGTTATTCATACACGCGAATGCGTGTATTTTGCAAAACAAAGAGCCACTTCTAATTTGTATTGGAAACACGCCAGTCTCAATGTCCACAACAAACAGTGAATTTAAAAGCAGGTATTACTAAATTCTTCTAGGCATCAAATCTTATTCGTTATGACCTTTTGAGGTTTCGTAAAAACACGTACAACGTACCTCGAAAGTTAATGTTTAGTCATGCTTCAACTCGTGTTCTTCTCTAGCTGACTTTCTCTTCATCTGCTAATTGATCACACATGTACAGTGAAACTATATTTGAGCTTTCAACTTATTGTTTTGCTCATCTTGCATGCTTTAGTTTCAAAATTGTTTTTGACTGGAAATGGAAATTATCACTAACAAGAGTAATGAGACTAATTTCATTTGTCAACCAAACTTCAATTTTCACTTCCCCAAGAGCAAAATTTACATGCCCTGGGCAATTAGATCTGGTTTTTCTCCTGCCCTGCTCTACATGTAGTTTGTCATACATGTAATAAGCAATTATTGGATGAGGTTTTTGTGATATCCAGAATAATCAAGGTCGAGGTAGGGTTATCAGCCGAAGCCGAAGGCTTACTGAGACCTTGATTATTCTGGATATCACAAAAACCGAATCTAATAATTGTTTTATTATACATTGAATGAAACAAAAAAAATCATATTTGTGCTTCTTCACTGACGGCAAGCAAAACAGAGCGAACTTGACATGATTACTCTTTGAAATCATGCACCGCGGTCATACACGACATAATCACCCCTGACCTTGACATGGTTATTGTATAATCTGCAGTTATGACGTCACAGGCACTGATTTCGAAAATTCACTGTACACTTTCGGCCAATCAGAAAAGAGATAGTGAGTTCAATGTATAATTATAATAAAAATTATGTTCTGGTACATCATTTACATCTTAATGTCTTTAATGTGTAGGACATTCTAAATCTGAACAAGGTTCAACTATCAGCAGTAGTAGTTACCATGCAGATCTATCAAGTCTATCAAGTGAAAGCAGCCTCCCTGTATCCCCAGAAGTGCGTAAACACCTTCCACTTCATCCAATGCTTAGGACACAGTCAACAAGTGATAGTAGCAGCACCAGTGCTGGTAGTAAAGATCTGGAGAAAATACATGGCAAAGTCACTGGCTACAAGTTATGGAGTTTACAGGAGGAGCAAAATGATAAGGAAGAATCTGAAGTATGCTCTTCACAAGAAGATTTGTTCGCTTCTTCTCAAGGCCACCAGGGAAAGGGACCAAATCAGACAGCAGATGAATCTCAGTTTTTGTCCCCAAAGCACCGATCAACTCCAGTGGATAGACAAAGCCAATCTCAACAACATCCCCATGAGAAATCACTCTACAAGAAAGTGCTTACTACTAAGCAGCGGACATCAACACCCGTTGAAGGTGGCCACTTTCTTTGTACCCCTCCCTCCCAGGGGACTCCAATTGACAATATTGCATTTAAGAGCTTACAGTTCTCTGGAGAGCCGAGTGTCAGAGAGACATCATCCTCGTCATCTGATAAGGTGTCTCCTTCACCAGAAGTGTACAACTCAATTCCAGCTTTGGATCCATCTTCTCCCACTGCTAGTGAAGAGGAGCAAACAGAAGAGAAAACAAGCCGGTATTTAAAGAAAGAACTATTAATAGTATTCAGGGTTGTCATTAAGTTTTGAGTCCCCTGTAACCATGTTCTTTATAGTCATAACATTCTTGTTACTTTGTGGGTGAATTCTATCAACCACAGCCAATCAAGCATACCGAGTCATTGCAGGTGTTATACAAAATGTATGTTAAAGCCCTAGTATTTATTAGTTACTTTAGAGCAGTTTTCAATTGAGTGTCATAAGTAATCTGGCAATTACTTCAGTTTTGCTTTAGCTATGGGTTTGTGATTGGCTGATTAGTCTCAGTGGTGAGTAATTAGTTTGGTTTTGGTTTTGTTTTACTCAATTAAAAATCCCCCTAACTTAGACAGGGCAAGGAGACCTCTAAAAAAACTACCAGGTTTATAGGAGAGGCAACCTGAATCTTAATGGCCAATTCTCTCTTAGATGCAGTTTCAAGGAATCTTGGAATTGTGTTCATCATCTTGGACTGGTTGTTTCTTTTGATGAGTACAACTACCATCATTCCCTGAAGGCACTTCTCATAGACGGAAAAAAAAATGAAGCCTTTCGATCCTAGAGGACCATAGCTGCCGAAGCTTAACCCCGGTTTCTGTAGCGTGAAGAACTACCCCCCTGGACAGGATGCTGGTCCATCGCAGGTCATTCCCCCGCACTTTGTTAGGTTTTCCCCAACAATTTACTGGTACCCATTTATGGGGTGGAGAGAGACAGAATTGGCCTTTTAATAAACAGTTACATTCATAAGCTCAGGGTTATTTTCAGATTTCTATTGTAGTTATGAATTTTTGACCAATGTTGGTATAATACCAGCACTGGACAAATTAGCGAAGAAAAATAACCAGCTATACATGTACATATTTCCACTAGCTGGACTTGATTTGCAGTAGACCCAATTTCAACACCTATGCCATGGCTGTAAACTACAAACTGGATGTAGCCAGTGTTTTTTGAAGTAATAATGAAGGAGCACATTTACTAAATGGGAGGCGCGGTGGCCTCATGGTTAGTGAGCTCGACTCCGGATCGAGTGGTCCGGGTTCGAGCCCTGGCCGGGGAC
>OMLO01000939.1_pt1 | contig 21142 bp, 12 predicted proteins | sample 1674811 | NCBI WGS metagenome assembly OMLO01 (sample SAMN06265003, study PRJEB25207) | coral metagenome | isolation source: Coral host | place: Mexico:La Bocana,Puerto Morelos, Mexico | collected 2008-11-13 | reverse complement strand
CTTATGTTTACAGCGTTCTCTCTTGCCACGATAATAAAAGCAAGCACAAGAAACCTCTGGTCTGCTTGTGCTTATGAGTAAGCTTGTGTTGTGCGCGTCATCGCTACCGTGTGTTTGTCAGTTCAAGTTAAGCTTGTGCTGTAGGCCACCTTCCTACGGTTATGCGTAGGCTTGTGCGTGTGTCGTTTCGAGAACCGGGTTTTACATTCATTGTACCTTCGCAAATGCTGCAGGTCTTCTGGCACTTAAAGTACTTGAACGTAGGATAATGGCAATAGCCTTTCTTTTTGAAATGCTGACATTTCTCGGCACCAAAACGATCGCTTTCTGGTCCTGTAAGAAAAAAATACATCAATCTCAGTATGAAAATTTTTTTTGCCAACAAGAGCGTCACTCCTTTAAAGAACTGACTACCAGTTCCCAAGGCATTTGTTAAAGAAAGCAAGGATATTGTTTCATTTCTGTGTTAAAATTGTTTCACGGAAGCAGTTTGGGTAGATAATCAGGATATTCCTTGGACTTAGCATATGAATTGAGCTCTAAACAGTTACAGAATGTAGACGATCAAAACACGAGTGAAGAATTAATTTTCAAATGAAATGTGTGAAAGATATTTCCTCACCTTTACATCCTGAGCATGTTTTACGACATTCATTCATGTGTTGATCACACTTTCCTTCTTTCTTTATCTTGAAGCACGAGTCGCATTTGTAAATATCCAGGCAACCTGGAGGAAAAAGCACGCACATACGTATAATAGTAAGAATAACTATTCCACGAGGACGCGTTGCATATGAGTTGGCTATAATCACCTCATATCCAACAAGCTCGAGTGGGATAACTGTTTTATTAACAACGCGCCTAAAATATTGGAAACTAGACTAAAATAAAAGTTAAAACGCCCCCAAAAAAATCACGCGTGCGCTTACCACATTAGTAGAGCATGGCTCATATCCCATTATGGCTAAGCCAGTTAAAAGTCTCGAATTGCATTGTTTAATGATCCAGTTTTAATTAATGGCATTTATTATATGGTTAAATTGGTCTGCGAGAAATACGAGAATTCTGATGGGTTCTCTTAGCGGTCGGGATTTCAGTTGGTAATAACTCGAACAGTATTTTTCCAAAACGAACCTCGTTCTATAACAGATATTTATTTAATGTCAGAGAAAACTGCTTCATCCTGCTAGTTTCAGACGTTCGTGATTTTCCCTGTCACAAACGTATGAACGTAATTGGTGGATATTCTTTCAAATTATACTCTTACAAGGCTTTAGGTACATATTCCTCGCCTATATCAGGTAGACCTAGCCAACCGCTGTAGCTAGAAGTTCCACCCATATTAACGTTTTTGTTAAATTATTTGTATAAATGTAAGTTTGAGTATATATAGAATTTAACAGTAATTATGTATTTTTATTTTCATTATTGCAAATTATTACTTTTTTGTTATTGATGTCGTGACTAGACCTGTCACTTAAATGAATTCTTACTCTGTATGGCCCTCTGGATATCTGTCCTTATTATTTTGTTGTTACATAAAAAGTACGAATTATGGTGAAAGAGAAAAATTCTACCAAAAACAACACCTACTTTTAAAAGAAAAAAACTTACGGTTATAATAGCCAGAGTCGTCTGAGGATACATCATTAAGATCTGAAAAGAAAATAGTTCCCAGGCTGGTTAATGTATGTGATATATAATATCTACGCAGCACTTTAGGCAGAGGTTCAATTTGCACGCAAAATTTTGTTACAAACAATTTGTTTGCATGGGCGCGCCAGAACCTGTTGGATGTATGATTAGCAGTGAAACGTAGCAGCACACCTTGTTTCTTTTAATCAAAAAGTCCGTTCTGAAACGGAATCTCTACAACCTGTCCTGAACCCATGAAGAAGTCTCAAATTTAAGAGGTGTATGGCGGCGTATGTTTCTGAATTTAAGGCTACGGTTTCACTTTGATTTAGATGTTGCTGTGAATGCATTCAGGCCACACTAGATAACTGTGTATGGCCGTAAATAGAATCAGTTAATGTTGTACAGCGATGACTGAATCAAAACTCTGACTGAACTCATTCAGATACAAGGCTAGGCCAGGCCAGGCCCATCTAATGAGTTAAAATGAACCTTTTTCGATTAACTGTCTTTACGAGACACGCAAATATTAAAATTTGTGTTGTATAAACAAAAATCTTACCATTTTCTTCATCTGAGCTCTCTGAAAATGGCCAAAACGCTGAAGCTAAATGAAAAGTTGATAAGGCAAAAACCAACAAACGGGGTATGAACATTTTGCTTTTTAGCCAACTCTTCACAAGTCAGAAGTCTTCCCAAGCCAAGCCAAAGTCTGCAGTGTCATTGAGAAACTGACTTGGATTTTATATACACTTTCTAACAGGCGATTGCCATGGGATATAGGAACTTAAAATGATGAACAAAGGAAACTCAGGGAGACCAATTTTAACAATACATTTCCGTCACTTTTGTTCCTTTTCTCGATGAAGAAAAGGCACATCGAATAGGAATATTTCTGAATGAAAGTTTAATTCTAGCTGGTGCATATTTAAATTGCTAAAACTCATGCATCAGCATTTTTCACCAAACATGAATTTTATGGCTGGAACAAAAGACAAAATCGAATTTAATTTTCTAGCAGCGCTTTTCTGTACTGAGAAATTAAATGAAACAGTGTTACTTTTTTTCTAATTGTTGCTCGTAGCAACCATAAATTCGTCTAATTTTCATTACAACCAAATTTAAAATTCAAGCACCCTTACAAAGTATGGATACGAAGGTGTCCTTTTAAATGCACACAAAGCAGAACAATGTGTTTCTTTGGTTTCGAAATAAGAACAGGCATCGTTATCGTGATTCCTGACTCTGAAAGGATTTTTTAGATTCTTGGGTAAGAAGTAACCGCCGGGTCGATTGAGGCTGTTTTATAGGTGCATGTACCCCAATTCATTTCAATAATTAAACGATCATTTATTGATTAACATCATTTAGCAATAATTATTTTGATCATTTGCCTTCCACATTTCTTTAGCTAGTTAATAATATCTCTAGATTCGCCTGACGCCGAGACTGAAGAAATTTAAACGTGTTGTCACGGGACTGTGTTGTCAAACGAAAACTCCTGTCATAAAACGCCCTACAATGTCATGCCACAATGTATGCAGGCATTATTTATTAGCTATGCTTCAACGTTCGTGGCCCTTTTTCTGTTAGGGGGCGGTTTTCTTTATTTTTGTTCTTCTGACTACAAAAGGTAACAGAACAATAGAAAAGACTGCGGAGCAATATAATCACATTGAGATATAATAAACCCTGAGCGTTTTATTAGTCAGTGATATTTCGACCACATTCATCACACAATGAATTCAGTTTTCGAAAACCCTGTCTAGCAATATAAGTGCGGTAGTGTATTTACAAAGAGCCCTTAGAAAGAAGAAGAATCCATTTGCTTTTTCAAAGACCTGGCAAAAAAAACGCCTTTTGTATAGAAAACCTTAACTCGGCTTTTGATTATTAATATTGCTTCTGTAGAGAAGAATAAAAGCTCAAGTATACCATTCGTGATAATTCAGAGAAGTTTTTGGTTAACTAACTTTGAAATTCTATTGACTAAGTACATAGAAAGAAGATAGCATTGCACTTACGACATCAAAAATCCCAGAAATGTGTGTTTAGAACCTGTCCGCTAACGTTTGGTTTTGCAGAAAAGAACTATTGGGAAAAAATATATTTATATCTGGCTATCAATAACAATGGTAAAGAACGAACTTTAATTTCTCGAACGATCAATTGCGCGTCGTCTTTTAGGCTTCGACACAAACACCTCTCTTGTTAGCTGCCGTACAACGACAAATGCTCGTAGAGAATAGTGTTGAAACTTGCTTAAAAACTTTATGTAGTACTAGTTATTTGAAAGTTATATTCTCAATACCGATCTCATAAATGAGAAGTATATCATTAAAGAATAAAATCGTACCCTTTTATTGCATCAACGAGTAGACGATCAGTGAAATTGTAAATTGTTCGGGTATTTGTCACATGAGCATCTGTTACTTATCTTCGTTCTTGACGTAAACTCTAAAGGAAGGCTTTCTTCAGCGTAAGAATGACAATGATACGTACTTCTTTTCAGAAAAGTTAAGGGGGTGCTAGTCACACATGAAAACTTTCTGTGAATAAATATCAAGTCTTGCTTTAGCAATATTACAGTTTACCTACGTATGAAACCACAGGGGATGTCGCAGGCAGCAATCTCCACTGAACAACAAACGAAAGGCTACCTCTAAATTAAAACTCTTGTACACTAAATGTATAATATTTAAGGCAAAGGCATTTTCCACGGCCAAGTGTATTCCTCGGCAAGAAAGACGATGAGAATTTCTTTTTGCAAAAGAAAATATTTGTTTCATCCCGGATGCGATTTTACCTGCTATAGAAATGACAAAGTGTTCACCACAAAAAAATTGCGTTAAGCGATATTAAAACTGCTAGATACTGGTCAAGTGTTACACAACCGATATATAGATTTCAAACAGTTCTTTTGTTATCAGGGCTTTTATAAAAGAATTTTAATTGAACGAATGGCAATTTGTTGTAACAGTCATGGAGGGACAAGTGATCTTGATTTGGCTCTTTGTTATCGCCTTTTCTTTCTCTTTTGCAAAGGACGAAATTGAAGCAGGTAATTATGTTTTAACACTTTAAATCACATTACATTTAAGTGCGACTTCTTAGAAGAGAAGACGAAATATTGAGAGGGGACAGATAGCGCCGGGTTGAATTAACTGTAGGAAAACTCAAGTACGTAACGGAAAGAGATTCCTTGATACCATGAATGGAGACATCTTTGAGATCTTTTATACTCAAATGTTGGACAAACGTAATTGGAAGGCATTTAAAAAAGTTAAACAAAAATTATCATCAGGTAATAAGAGTAATGTTCCGTTTTTGTGATAATTTTTCACGAGAACGACCTAGAAACTCAAGGGCGATATTATTACTTTGAATTAATGCCATTTAGCGTTTTTTATTAATTCACATTTGTTCCAATGGATAGCTGTTAATACTTAGTATTTTATTTTCTATTTGGTTCTTTCTTTAGACCCTGCCGAGCAACTGAACGATCTACTTGGTAATTACAAGTGCCTTTACTTCTAATTTCATGAAAAGCTGATATCAAAGTATCAAAGTGATACACGATGACTAATTAGACAATGTGCGATAATCGTCATGAAATCACGCAATCAAAGCTGACTAAATAGTAAATTGTAGGGGAAGATACAGTTCTAACACCCCGATGAAAATAAATAATAAAATTAAATCGAACGGACATTTAAATTGCTGCTGAGTTCATAGTTTCAAAGTAACCGTAACTCGGGACTAAAATAGATGCTTTTTTCACTTCAGTGGGAAAATGGCGAGTAAACGAAACCGGAAAAGACTGAAGTTATGCTCTGAAATCCAATTGTTAGAACAGAAAAAAAATCTTTACAGTAGATGACCTAGATTCTCACTGAAGTTTCAGAAAGTTTCCGGAGTAATTCGACTGGAAACTATGCGTGTTAGCTTGTTAACATCCTTTATATCAAATGAATACTGCATATACATAGGACAAATTTCGCAAGATCTTTATATCTTGTATTACCTTGTACCGTCTTATTTTTTGTCAGTTTGAATAAGAGTAAATAGAAATATCACCTATGATATAGCACGCTGAACTGAACTAGCCATATAAACAACCGGAATTAATTCAGAAGGAGATAGATGGTAAAACTAATTATTAAGTTGACTCGCAATTAAATTGTAGTACTTTCTCGTTTAATTGAAGGAAACTTCCAAGGCAAGGCCAGCGCTGTCAGAGGTACATATTTTTCTGAATGTATGTCGAAAAATAATTAGGTGATATACGTTGAAGGAAAATAATTTATGGAAATCGAATTCAGATTACGTGACCTATTTTTCTTGTTTCACCTTTTATTTTTCACCCAGAAGTTAATCACGTTTCTCCTGTAGGATGTTCTGACAGGTCAAGATACTGGTGCGGAAGATACAGCAAGCACTGTTTCCACCCTTTTGTCTCTGCGTACTGCCCAAGAACTTGTGGTCGCTGTTCAAGTAAGTGATTTTGTCTCCGAAGGAAGACAATGAAATGTCAGTATCAGATCTAAAGAGATGCACGGTGTCACATAACATCATTTTTATCTTACAAATATAAAGTTTTCTTAACCAATCGTGGTTCCGCGCTAACACACGTTTTCGCGTGCTTTGCCTCGGCTAAATGTCTTCGAGCTTAGATTGAAGCCGATTTCATTGTCTATCTACGTCGTAATTAGTCAGGATGATTACTTTAGTTTTGGTTTTCCGTCATCATAGTTGAAACTGGGTTTTTGACCAATCGTGAGGTCAAGATGGCTGGATATTGGTCAAGTTCTTTTTATACGTGTCTATTGAGCGTGTTAAAGTTGAGGTCCATAAACACGCAAAATAAGAAAGAGGCCAAGATTCAGCAGCCATCTTGACCGAGCCAGCATGGTCAATAAACGATTTCTTACAAAAGGAAAAAAAGCGCTATTTACTTGCAAAACACAGCGGGTAATCCCCATCGGGCAGGATAGCCCCATCTTGCCTGCTCGAATAGCCAATCACAGCTCAGGATTCGGCTTATCTTGCCCGCTCACGGAGCTACCATGTAGTAAGACGCATTCCGTACCGGTTAATTCAGTCTTAATTCAGTCAATATCCGGACCACTCTCCGAGTAGCCTGCAAAATGTAGCTGCCTCGCAAGGCGATTGTATTCGCAGGCTATCCATTAAAAAGACAAAAAAATAAAGCGGTCCAATCACAGGCAGAGACAATGCTTTTTATTATATATTGACTGCGTATAACACTCAATTACATTGAATTAGAGCTTCTTTTTTGAGTTTCTGTCTTTTTCTATGTGATCATAAATCCAAGTAAGTGTGACTTTGGGTACGTAATATGAATCCGATCAAACTGTTATTATGACTAATCCACGTATACTAAGTCGCATATTTTCATCAGATGAAGGAGGCTGGAGCTCTTGGAGTGCCTATGGTCCGTGTTCTAAATCATGTAGTTACGGTTATCAATCAAGGTCAAGGAAATGTAACAATCCGTCATCCGACAGTGGGACTTGTCAAGGGCCTTCAATGGAACAGCAGAGATGCAACGAGATGGTTCCATGTCCAGGCATGTAGACCTTACAGAGGCGATTAATGTTTTATAGGGAAGAATAGCATTACCTGCTGATAGACGTTTTAATAGATTAAATAATACTCTCGAAAAAATTACAATCATCGGTCAAAACAAACAAGATCTTTCTTCACATTATAAAATATTTATAAGCATGACTTCGTCATCCCATCTTGCTGTTCTCAAACCTCAGTATTTATAATGATCCGTCAGTAACAGAAGCCAAGAGCGTCATGACCGCAACAAAAAATCGGAGTAGACAAATTTTTCCTATTTTCTGCAGGTAATTTTAGAATGCTAGCTGCTTCCGTAAAATCATCTGAAGGCACATGGGCAGCTTGGGGTGACTACAGCAAGTGCAGTAAATCATGCGGAGGAGGAATACAATCTAGAATTCGCAGATGTGTAAACCCATCTCAGCCTTTGGGCCACAAAACATGTAAAGGGGCTTTCAGACAGCGTCGATTTTGCAATGTACAGCATTGTCCAGGTAAGTCAAAAGGCCGGCATGTATAATGAGAAACGCAGTCTAATCTCGCTCTAGCACGCTCTTGAAGTTTATTAGTAAAGAAATACCCTATGCGTTCAAGTTGTCGGTGATTTCATTCGTCATGCAGACCTTATGGAACGCTTGGGCACAAAGAGCTGAAACACCTTGAAGAACTACCCAGTCCTTCTTGCAGCACTTTTTCACAGAGTACAAAGTGCAAATTTGCCTGTTACTTTCGTTTTTAATATTATTATCCTAATCTACTTTTTTGGAATTCCCACAGTTGATGGCGGTTGGACTCCATGGGGACAGTATGGTTCTTGTAGTAAAACCTGCGGTGGAGGAGTACAATATAAACATCGAAAATGCAAGAACCCTCCACCCAAAAAAGGCGGTAAAAACTGCGTAGGACCATCTATGCTGTCTCGTGACTGTAACACACAAGCATGTTCTGGTAAATAACTGCATTCATGCTACCTCTTTTACTGGTATTCCTCAGCAGGTGCCAGATTATTAATAATCAGCCGGTGTCAGACTACAGTACAGTTTTTCACAATCTTTGGTCTTTAGGCTTTCTTTAAAAGTGCATACTTTGCCATGGTTTGGAATTAAATGGCTTACCACGAAAAAGGATTGAGAAAATGGTGCATTCTTTTAAGTTCACCCCCTATTTAAAGACGAATAGCAATATCAAAAGGAATAGAAAATGCATACGCATGCTTATTGCATCATTCCAAATCATGACGGCTCCATTAAGCATTAGAAGGGACTTTCTCATATTCCAGTTATCCATTCGGATTGTAATGAATGGTCTGATCATCGAGATTTAAATTTAGCAGCCTACAATCAGGCCGTTTTGTTGTTGCTATTGTTTGCTGGTTTTTTTGCAGGTTGGGAATGTGGAGAAAACGATGCAAAATGCGTTCCTATGTTTCTTAGCTATTTTGATTCGCGATCGGTTAAAAAAACTTATCTTTGCAATTGATATGAGTCCACCTGTATTTACAGTTGATGGTCATTGGTCTCCATGGGGACAGTACAGCCGATGTACCAAGAGCTGTGGTGGAGGTTCACAGTATAGAACAAGAACTTGCGATAACCCAGCACCCTCCAGTGGTGGCAAATATTGTCTTGGACCATCTCAGCAAACAAACGCGTGCAATACCCAAGGGTGTCCTGGTAATAAAACTATACTTAATGTTTTTGCGTTTGATTGTTTTTTTTTTTCCTGTATTTTTCCTTTCCCTCCGGAAGGAAATGTGCTTAACAGCTTATCACAAAGATAGTCCTGCCAGAGTGGCTGTTGTTTTCCCTTGCTTGGCACTCACATCGAAACATTTTCAGTCAACAAAATTAGCTAGTTGAAATTAATCAAAAAAGAGAAAAAGCTGGGTTTGTTACTGCGATCAGAGGTCTCCATAGGATGAACAAGGTTTCTTTTCGTCTAGCTGAAAAAAGCAGCTAAGTCAATGAGCGAGCAGCTCGTGATATTTCCTCCGTGAAAGTCCATAATGGAAAATTATAATACAGATATTACATTTATTTCGTCAGCTGATGGTCATTGGTCTCCATGGGGACAGTACAGCCGATGTACTAAGACCTGTGGGGGAGGTTCACAGTATAGAACAAGAACTTGCGATAACCCAGCACCCTCCAGTGGTGGCAAATATTGTCCTGGACCATCGCACCAAACAAACGCGTGCAATACCCAAGCGTGTCCTGGTAATAAAACTATTACTTTACGCTTTTTGTATTTCATTGTTCGTTTATTAATATTTCTGTGTTTTGCTTCGGCGGTCGATTCTAATGTAGAAAAAATACAATGTAAAATTTGTACTCTGATGGTAAATCAGAATAATAATAATGGTATTATTATGTGAAGATAATTTGGTTTTATCAACTGGGTTGATAATGTGAATTGGCCACCGTAAAGAACTTCGAAAGCTGACGTTCCGAGCGTTAGCCCTTCGTTCCTGATAAAACCAAATTATCTTATAATACTCCCCACCCGGATGCAGCACTGACCACAGTTTCTTCATGAACGTACCCCTCTATTCATCTATTATTAAGCGAGATCATCTGTGGAAGAAGGATTTCGCTTCCAACTATTCAGCTTAGTTTCGAGTGCTTTGAAACTTCGCAAACAATTCGAGTTAGTTCTCATACAACGAAAATTTACTTCTAGAGCACAAACTTAGAATAACTTGTAATTAATTTTGTGTAGTCGATGGTCATTGGGGTCCCTGGGGCATGTTCGGAGCGTGTACAAAAACTTGTGGAGGTGGAATGAAGTACAGAAACCGAAAATGTGACAACCCAGCACCAGCCAATGGTGGTCAAGATTGCCAAGGGTCATCAAACGAGGCTCAACACTGTAACGCACATCCGTGCGCTGGTAAGAGAGTCACTTACTCATCTAATTATTGCGATTCTCTTTTTTTTTTAATATTTGTCGTATTTCTTGGGCATCTTTTACTATTTTCCCTTAACAGCTTATCATAAAGATTGTCCTGCCTGTTGTTTTCCCTTTGCACTCACATCGAAACATTTTCAGTCAACAAAATTAGCTAGTTGAAATTAATCAAAAAGAGAAAAGCTGGGTTTGTTAATGCGATCAGAGGTCTCCATAGGATAAAACTATGAAAAAGGTTTCTTTTCGTCTAGCTAAAAGAAGCAGCTAAGCCAATGGACGAGCAGCTCGTGATATTCCCACATCTTATGATGAAAGTCCATAATGGGAAATTATAATACAGATAATACATTTATTTCGTCAGTTGATGGTCATTGGTCTCCATGGGGACAGTACAGCCGATGTACCAAGAGCTGTGGTGGAGGTTCACAGTATCGAACGAGAACCTGCGATAACCCATCACCTTCCAGCGGTGGCAAACATTGTCCTGGACCAACTCATCAGACAAACGCGTGCAATACCCAAGGGTGTCCTGGTAAATGTTTTCTTGCATTTTTTTAGTTTCTCCTTTCCATTAGCTTTGTTGGGCTGAGAGCTATGTCTATGATTGTGAATGACCGGTGCAAAGAGAGGTCATGCGTTCGAATCCCGTTCAGGACTGAACTTTTTTAGGCTTCAATTGCACAACTGCTTAAGTTGTGTGTATAACTATGATCAATCATGTCTTCATAACTTTCTCCGAAGTCCAAAAATACGATCTTTCTTATATTCATTCGCATTGTAAATGACCATCAATCAGTCAGTCAATCAATCAATCAATCAATCAATCAATCCATCGATCATTTACTTACCCACGTATCGTCTAGTGAGCTAACAATACGTACGTTCAGGCAAAAAATAATTGCAAATGAAAAATATCATATATTGCCATGCTGAAGAATAGATGAAAACAAATGCATTCTAGCATTTGATCAGAAAACCAATACAGTAAAATGCAAGGCAAGGTGAGGAAACTGAACAAACATTCTATCAAACTACCAATAGCTTCCGACAAAGGAAATGATTCCCCTTGCCGGCTTTCCGTCTCATTGTACAAACTGCGAATAACTTCTTTAAAGACATACAAATTAAAAATATTTTTTTTTAGTTGATGGTAATTGGGGGCCCTGGAGTATATTCGGGCAGTGTACCAAGACTTGCGGAGGTGGTTTGAAGTATAGAAACAGAAAATGCGACAATCCTGCACCGGCAAGTGGAGGAAAAACGTGTCTAGGGCCAGCGCTCCAGGCTCAGCATTGTAACACACAAACGTGTGCTGGTAAGAAATTCGAGTGCCTTACATTTTGCTGTTTGTCTGTGTCACTTCTATCCCCGCGGTAGAGGAATACTCTCAAGGGTACAATAATTGTTGCCGATGCATAGGAAACTCCTCAGGTGAAAACTTTCTCATAATGACTGTCTTGCTCTGTATTCCCTTCGCATTTATTTTGAGACTTATTTAATAAAACATGCATATGACAACTGGTAAACATCCTTTAAAGAAGTGGAAAAGTGGCAAAGTGGCATTTCAACTTTATTCAGTGGTCTTGATCATGGCATAAATTGAATTTTTCCCAAGATAGAAAAAAGCTGGAAGACAAACCTAGAAATCATTTTCCCATGATGCAGCTAGCAATTTCTGATCCCAGTTTGATTTAAAAGAGTATGATTACATTTCGTACCATACAATGAAATTCTTGAAAAATAATATTTTAACACAAGTTTTCATGGAGCACATGAGATTTAGTTCATCATTCATTAATTCTTCAGTTGATGGTCATTGGTCTCCATGGGGACAGTACAGCCGATGTACCAAGAGCTGTGATGGAGGTTCACAATACAGACGAAGAACCTGCGATAACCCAGCACCTTCGGGTGGTGGAAAACAATGTTCAGGGCCATCTCAGCAAACGAACCACTGCAATACGCATGCTTGCGCTGGTGAGAGATAGTTTGCTGTATTAGCTGGCTTGTTTGTACGAGTTAGCTGTTCCTTGTCATCTGAAATATCTTTAGGTTCTGAAATTCGATAGCAGGAGACGAAAAATGAGAAACATAAAGCACTGCTCTATCCCTGCGCTTATGTGTTGTTGAAAGATAAGTCATTTTACTGTTAAGACACATTAAATAGCCAGTCATACGCCTGCATGGGTTGAGAGAGGCACTATAAGAGTGAAGTGTCTTGCCCAAGAACACAACGCAATGTTCCCTGCCGGGGCTCGAACCAGGTCCGCTCGATCCGGAGTCGAGCGCATTAGCCATGAGGCCACGCCGCAAGTAGCAATGAATAATCCCTCTTTTAGTTGATGGTAATTGTTCTTCCTGGAGCTGAAGTTTAGAAAATGTACAAAACGTTGGGGGGGGGGGGGGGGGGGGGGGGATGCGACATCCCGGCGCCACCAAATGGATCGGAAGAAAAAAAGTCAAGGGCCTTCAAAACAGTTACTGGAGTGTAATACATTTTGTCTCAGAAAGGCACTAGTTTCCACAAATTCATGAAATACATCATATTTTCGTATTTAGTCGATGGTGAGTGGTCCCAGTGGGGGATGTACGGAAAATGTACTGTAAGCTGTGGAGGGGGTTTCAAGTACAGAAGTCGAAAATGCGACAATCCTGCACCATCTAATGGGGGAAGAAACTGCCAGGGGCCATCGTTTCAATCAATAGTCTGCGAAACACAAGCTTGTCCAGGTAAACTTATTGTCTTTTCTTCCTCCCCTATACTCGCCCTCACTGGGAATGTCATGGTGGTGTAAATTATAATTATTAGGGTTTGATAACCAGTGACAAGATGTTCAGAGATCAGATGAAAAATGTTTTTTAGTATTACCATGAAAGAATTCCTCTCATTAATGTAGCTTTGTTTGTGTAAAACTTTTAATTTCTGGAAATAATTTTCTCCTATGATAGCATTAATTTAATAGTTGACTATGTGGGATTGTTATTTTGATTTGTTAAATGCAATACAGTTATTCGGAAGGCCCATTATGCACGGCGACTGAGTTTAGTTCCCTGTCACGAGTAACAGTGAATTAAGTCGAGTAACACATGGATTTTAACCATGTAAAGCTAATAAATGTACTTATTATGTGGCTTGTGTTTGTAGCCAATGTAACGCGGTATGTTATTGCCTACTTTGAGTACATTATTCTCCTGTAATGCGCATGTGTAGATGACGGCTACGCAAAAACAAAGAAGCGAAACGTCACATAATAAACAATTTATTAACCTCTAATATTAGGTACTTAGGGAAAATCTCAAACCCGGCCTCGGCGTATTGACCTCGCTATTGCCCGGTCAATAAGGTAAGGTATCGGTTTGCGATTTCCCCGTAAAGACCTTACACTCGGTTAATAAGTAGCCCTTAATCTCCACAGTAAATGGTAAGTGGTCCTCGTGGAGCAATTACGGTGGATGCAGTCTGACATGTGGAGGAGGATCTCAGTACAGAACCCGCAAGTGCGACAAACCAGCTCCAGCAAATGGCGGTCGACCTTGTGTAGGACCAAGCCATCAATCACGGAGCTGCAATTCACAACCTTGCAAAAGTAGCGCGACTTTATTTTCTTAGTATTATTGTACGGCATCTAGTTCTTCTAAAACAAAGGAATGGAGGATGCGTGGCTACAGACTGTATACACCTATGCTATGCATCTCGAAATTGAGCATTGACCTGTAAACCCACCTGATTTCGGTGCTTTCCTTAGCATTTTTCAGTATTACGCGTAAACCAAACCTAGCTTCAAGTATGTTAAGATAAAAGGAAACCTCTGCATTCTATTTCTCTTTTTTGTTTTCTTTTCTTTCCTGTTGGTACGCCTCTTCTTCGTCACTGCTTCACGGAACAAGAAATTAAACTATTCCAACTAATGCCCTGATAAGTTACGCAGAGGGCTGAAATCAGTTGAATTAAATTTTTGCCGCACACAAAAGAACAAAACGGACCTATATTCTGATGTTAAACTTTTCATTCTATAAAAAACATGTATATACTTTTCATAATGTTAGCTGATGCAAATTGGTCCAACTGGAGCAAGTACGGTCCATGCAGCAAAAAATGCGGCGGAGGATCTCAATACAGAAGGCGAAAATGCGACAACCCATCATCCGCGTACAGTGGCAGAGATTGTGTAGGGCCGAACAGAGAGTCACGGAGGTGCAATACACACCCTTGTAAAGGTAAAGTGTCTTTTGAACTTTCTAAATTTGCCTTGGCACCTTATTGAATTCCCATTTGGCTTTTTGAAGAAGTTGCCTAGCTACGAATCGCCTTCACTGCTGTCTGTACTCAGTAATGAGACCTCGTTCGCCTCAATGATATTGTCCCATTGCTGAAAAGTCTTTTTTACTGAAAATGTTGAAAATTCGATTTGTTGTCTTTTTTTATTCAGTTGATGGTCAGTGGTCCTCCTGGAGCAGGTATGGCAGATGTAACAGACGATGTGGAGGATCACAATACAGGAGTAGAAAGTGTAACAATCCACCACCAGCGAACGGTGGAGCAGACTGCGCAGGACCAAAACAACAATCGCGGAGCTGTAATTCATACCGTTGCCGTGGTAACTTAGTTTCGTTTCGTCTTTTTATTATCTAATCTTTCTAAGACGTTTTCTTCTGTTTTTTTAATATCAACAGTTCAATAGCAATAGTTTTTGAAAGGTTTTAATACAAAATTAAATGAAAATATCATTGTGTAGTGCTATTTCGTAGCATGAACTTGCCCCTATAATGCTAGACATGGTTCCCTACGACCAAAATAACATTTAACATACCATATTGTTCAGCTGGCCTCAGATTTTTTCAAAAAAAATAAAGAATTGTGGCATGAGGTCGGCTTTGTATATTTTTTTGTAGTTGACGGTGGCTGGTCGTCATGGGGTCCTTACAGCAAATGTAGCACCACTTGCGGATCAGGAGGCAAGCAAACAAGACGACGCACATGCTCACATCCAGCTCCTTCATATGGTGGCAGATCGTGCCGTGGATATTCCCATCAGACCAGAAGATGCGGAAGCCGAATTCCATGTGAAAGGAGTGAGACCTTTGTTATTTTATTATGTTACTCAGATGCTGTAACAAACAAATTCCTATGACTGTCATTTAAAAAAGAGAACATTGGAAAATACCGAGTGTCAAACACAATTGCCGGCCATGAAAAAATATCAATGGGTATAAGGAATTTTTTTCAAGATATTTTTGTTTGGAGATATCAATCACTCTTGGATAAAAGATGACCCTATTTCAGTCAAGGACCCTGTGTTTTGTTCCCTGTGATCCATGACCATAATTCACAGCCCTTAGAACTCCTACAATATTTCTACCATCAGAAAGTGACTAATGGCTACTTTCTTTTCTGAAGCTTGCAGAGACACGCGAAGTCAAGGCTACTGTAGATACGTCTTGATGAGTTATAGGTGTGGACGACATTACAGATCTTGCAGAAAAACCTGCGATGCATGTACGTATATTTATAAGTTTCAAAAAAAACTTCGCCGCTATATAATCAAATGGCGATAGACCTTCATCTGCATACTTTGAGAAGGACAACCGTATTATAATACTCGTGACAATGTTTTATCATGACTTGGCGACGTTCTTGTTTTCGTTTCGTTAGGAAAAAGCCATTAGCTTTTTACTTGAAATTATCTTATGGTTTGGATGTTTGTAGGCGGGATTTTCCCTTGTTTTGATTTCAAACTTCAACCGGTACTAGTTAACTGGGGTGTTGAATGTGCAAAGCTGTTCAGTCCTTGTACGTTTTCTGTAAATAGCTTCAGCCATTAAACAGATGATTGGCGCATCTATGTGGCGCAGGTATGACCGATATTAAGTTTAATTCGCTTTTCTTCATGTTAACACCAGACGGCTGATAGACCACAATTGCACGTGTTTGAGCATGAAACTATTTTTAGAGCAGTTATGTATCCTTTACATTCCAAAACTTGTTAACATTACACAGTGTGTAAGCTAGTTAATTGGAAGTGATAGCTTTGCAACTGGTTAATAATTGCTTGAAGAGCTTTCTTAGCACTTACACCATGTCCAATGTTTGCAGGCAATTACTATTCTGGCTAGATGAACCCTTCACCGTTGAGCAGTTAGTAGGTAACTCAACATTCTCGGTTTAAATAATTACTAGCCTTAATTGTGATGCATTAAAGCAAGAGATAGACTTAAGTAATGTCGACGGGCCAAGGGAAAATGTAAAGAGTTGCTTCTTAATGATATATGGAACAACGATCATATCGAGACTTGGTTGATCATCTTTTAATTTTGCTTTAAAAGTAAGAGGTGCTTTAAAAGCAAGAGATGTTACCTTCTACCAATCAGAAATCCATCGTGCATTATAACCTAACAGGATATAATGAGCCTTTGAAAGGATGTGTAATTGCCAGCTTTTGTTTACAATGGTATAGGTAGACATCTGGAGCTAGCACTTCTACTTTTGTCACCTCTTCAATTTCAACCTTGTCTTAGTGACATTTTATCTGGATAGGGTTATTGTTTGTACTTCACTGAATTTCTTAATTATGTTTGTTAAACCTGAATTCGTTTTATCGTAGTTCTGTGAATGGGGTAGGACTTGTGGAGAATATTATTCGTAATTAGACGAAGATTTGATATATAAGGGCAAAAATGTAAAATGTAAAGCAAAATCAACGTCATTTACAACGAAACGGTACTGTAACAATACAAAGGTACATGTTTACATTTTTATCAGGAGGGCAAGAATTGCGCAATTTTTCTCTATTTGCAGATGTCTAGCCCACGTCGGTGAGAAGCATGTTCGCCGACTGGCTGATGTTTCAAAAAGATATATTTCTTTCTCACATTATTTTATTTCATTTTTAATTAATAATGATGTTTATTCTTTTTCTATTTCCAGAGGAAGAAAGATAGAAGCTTTTTTTGATTTAAAGGATACTCTTTTTGGGGGTGGAGTATTTCACTCCAGCGCTTATGGGTTATTGAATTACTTAGCACAAAATTGAGAAAGAGCTGTCAATAAATGTATAACATATTCTTTTGTTATGTTCATCGTCTAAAGCAGTGCTGTAATGTTACTTTTTGAATTATTAGGTCACTCCTGGTGATACAATTTAGAGACTCTCAATAAAATGACGAACTTTTTAGACGGCGATTTGTCATTCAATGCTGTGTTAGCAGAGTTCGGGTTTATCTCCCACAATCTATGAGCCGATGCATGTTCGGTAATTTCTCCCTACATGTATTGTTAGTACTTCCATATCAATAATTATCAATCATAAAGATTGGACGAAACAGAAGGCCATTCGGTGCCAATTCTTACCACCATGCTATGTAGCATAGAATCACTAATACTCTGTAATATGACTACTCTCCGGCTTCCTTAATGTGCTGAGGATCACATGCTAGTCACCAGCATTCCTATATTGCCGTGATTTCTCTTATGTTTCCAGTTCCGATCGACTTCTGAAAAGTCTGTCTAACGTCTTGTACCTGGGCAAAACATAACGCTCTAAGGCCTCCTTAGAGCTCTTTCCATATGCAATCCCCCGCATTAGTTGATTTAATGTTCAAACGAACTGTACTGTGCAAAAGTGATACAAACGAAATCCGTCGAATTTGTTTCTTTCTTTGTTTTGGCAAAACTTTAAAACGAAAATTCACCGACATTTCACGGAATGGAACGAAATTTCCCAGTACTATGGAGTCCTTGATAGTGAATACTTGTTATTTATTCCCTAACAGTAAAATACAGTAATCTTCGATACTCCTGACTCGATCGACTCCCAGTGCGCATGACCGTAACGCAATACAGCGACACCAGAGTACCATTACTAAAACATTCCAAGTAGCAACAAAAATAAATCTTTATTCTTAAAATAACACGTTTTGTAAATAACAAGTTTATCGTGTGCAAATAGTACGAGTTTTACTTTCAAGTTATCGTTTGTTCACCCTTGCTTGATGTTGAGTCCCTAGCTGACACATTATCTCTTCGAGCTAAAAATGAAAAGTAAGAAAAAATGTAACTGGTTAAATAATAATCATGTTTTAGTTTCAGTTTCATTTCCCGCTAAGAACTGAAAACATTCCATTCAAGGCTAGTTCTGATGATAGTGTCCCCAATCAGTGTTTATTTACTGCTATTTCAGTTTGACACTTAAATGAAAGTATTCATTCATTCATTCATTCATTCAATTTTTTAGGGGTAATAACCATTTCAGTTCTGTATTTATTATCATACCCTCTATTTGCAACTGGCATTTTGTAACATTGATAAGTTGTAAGGAGAATTAGAGAAATAGTGTTAGTCTTGCGGCTGAACTCTAATCTCCTGTTAAAAAGTTTAAAACAAACCAACCGTCACTTAACGAATAACTAAGAATGCAATCAAAAGAGTTAGTCTGCCAAAATATAAACAATCGGGTTATGTTAACGACTTTCGCTCGAGCGCTTTATATCATTTTCACGTGGCTAACCCTTTGACGGCTTCCAAATTGAGTACAGAATATTCATTGTAAACCAATCAGATTCCAGGCCAACTCCGTGATTGGTGGGCTTTCACCAGAGGAAGCATTGCCAAAAGATGGCTGCCATTGTTTTTGTAAACTAAGCATTTTCAATGCTCGAATTTACAAGCCTAGCTATTACACATTGGAACTTCTAAAAACCTAATTTATGCAATACACATTTAAGGGTCAGATGAACCAATGTTATAAAACTCAAATACTGAGATTAAACAATGATTAAATAAGCAACAAATAAGACCATAATCCAAATGTAACGATATTGAGGGAAACCTACGAGGTGTTGCCACATGCACAAAGATCTAAAATGAGTATTGAATAGAACTCTTACCACAAAAATTGCACGTCTTAGGGCACTCGTCAATCATGAAGTTCTGAAGTCCGGGACTTGAACACATACGAAGTGTTTGCAAAAACATGCACTTATACGGGCTCCTCTTGTCAACGCAATCCACTGAAAAAAAGAAGTCAAAACATCCAGGTAAAAAATTAGAAAAATATACCAAACAGAGGTGCCCACTAGAAAATCGATGATCATAGAAGGGAGACGCAGACGGAAAGCCCGAAATATAAACAGACAGATAAACCGAGAGACAGAGAGTTAAAAAAACAGAAAGACAGACAGACAGCAGTACACGGAGGGACGGAAGCAAGGAAACAAGGAATTAAAATGAGGGAAGGGAGAGAGAAAGGAACCGAGGGGAAAAGAAACTAAGAAGGAATGAAAGAAAAAGATACGTACGTACATTGTATTTAAACTGATCAAGTCTAATGCCACAAACACTTAGACACTTGGCTTAACTTTTGGCTGAGTAAAACTCATACATCTAGCGCATTATAACCAGCTCCAACGTTAAAGTGTATATATGACGGATCCTTTTTTTATCTGCTTGCATGAGATCTACATGAGTTCGTGTCATGGAATTCAAATGAGAAAAACATTGGATATCACTGTTTTCTACCACTGACGTTAACGTTGTTTTGGACAGCAACCTGAAAAAGTGAAATTTGATTTCCGATTAGGTCAGACACCGCTGGGGATTAGGACCCAGGACTAGTCAGGCCGTGACGTCAAAACAAGACCGTAAGTCTACTTACTTCTCGAACCAAACAAATGGAAACGAAAAAATAGAGTAAATATGTACTATTAATTAGGTAATCAAGCGTAGTCTCCACCCAGGAGTATAAATGGGTACCGACAAATTGTTGGGTAAAACCTAACAAATTGTTTTGCCGTCGCAGCCTGACTCAGGTCCGGCAGGTCTAAGCTCCCGCGGTTTCTGACCCAATCGGAAGTAAAATTTTACGCTGTCAGATGTCTAAAGCGCGGTGATGAAACACCGATATCCAATACCTTTATTCCATTTTTATATCACGATATTCATGTAGATAACATCAACCAAATAAAAGAAAAGATCTATCATAAAACTGTAAAAGAACTGAACACTAAGTGTCCATTCGATGTGGCAGTATACAGCAAAGCGTTATTCCTAAGCATTATTTCGTTGCCAAGCTACCACTCATTTTTTCCCACCTTGACATTCATACAATTTATTGATTTCCTCTCTGTCATAGTAACTCAGACCCAGTCTCTGGCCAATGATGGCTTTTTCATCAGTTGGCAGTATAGTGGGAATGTTCCTATCCTTGCTGAACGCAAACTTGCTGTAATGCATCACACTTTCATAATCATATGGCTTGCCAAAGCTAGAACCCAGATCTCGCGGGTACTTTTGGAAATTACGAGCATGTGCTACGAAAAGAAAACCAAACATTAATATACCATCAATTTTACATTAGAATGGTTTGGCGAACAACTTCATAGTATGATTCAGTGCCATTATCTGCTGTGACTACTTTTCCCTATGCATCAACCTATTTTTACCCTGTTTTTCTGTTCCGCTTACAGCACTTGGACGACGGTCGCCACAAAAGCGTACCTCACGTAGTTAAGATGCTACACGTGACACTCGTGACACTCATACCATCTAAATAAACGATTCGAGTAACAGTTGCTCAGTAGGAATTGAGAAGGTAAGTAAGTTGGTGAAGTTCGTTCAAAGTATGTTGTCAGGATAAGGCCTTAAATACCCAGTCTGCTAGCATGTTTTACCATGACATATTATTACATCTTACTTAGAGTGATTTTTGCGTATGAATGTCACGTGTAACTACTGTACGACACGAGGCACGCTTTTCAGGTGGCGATCGTCATATAAGTTTTGTAAGCATAGCAAGACAGAGTAAGAGTGTATTATTGTAAGTTAAAGTCTCCTCAAGATAGTTCTCAGTCTAAGACCATCAACACTTCTCCATGAGAGTAAGTGATTCAGTGAAAATACTAGCTCTGATTATCAAGTTCCAAGTGAGTCTAGAAGAAATTCAACAAGATAAATATTTGCATCATTAAATGGGAACTCGGAAAAAACCGAGCACCAGATGGGATTTGAACCCACGAC
>OMLO01000938.1_pt1 | contig 21144 bp, 22 predicted proteins | sample 1674811 | NCBI WGS metagenome assembly OMLO01 (sample SAMN06265003, study PRJEB25207) | coral metagenome | isolation source: Coral host | place: Mexico:La Bocana,Puerto Morelos, Mexico | collected 2008-11-13 | reverse complement strand
AAAGAGTCAGAGCACAATCTCAATGACATTGATGGTAGCTTACCATCTACCAATTCGAAAATTTATGAGATGAACATGGATGAACAGATACCTTTCATATCCTTTCACATATAGATTTACTGCTCCCACCATGAATTGAATTGACATCGACCGCCAGGTCGATGTGAAGATGCTGGACGCTTCCGAACGCATCCTGAGAGTCAACGTGCGTGACATGGTGAGGGACCTCGATCCGGCTCCCTAGGACGCCATCTTTGCCAAGAAGCTTTATGTAGTACTTAAAGGATACAAATCTTAGATGGGAACATGTTTACTAGTTACACTTTGATGTATAAATTGTATAATGTATGTTTACCCAGAGGGTCCTAAGGCTAAACAAAGTACAGCCTTTACATAAAATCCCAAACATTGCACCGCCCACGGTGCCCACGCCTGACCACGCACCATGCTGCCATGCAGTGATCAAAGATGTTCAGCAAAGATTGTACCATGCCATGAAAAAATCTATATGATAAATTGTGTTAAAGTTGTACCATGATCTCGTCAAAACCTGTCCCATTGCACTCATGTTTTTTTTCTTTTTTTCTTTCGCTTGTGACAGCTTATCTCCCACATCTTAGACCGCCGTGCCAAATGCTCTTCTCTTTGCAGAAAGGTTTATCCTCAGTTGCTTGAACCATGACCCATTGAGGGTGGGAAGTATCATGACATCAGTATGATCCATGTAGATGGTAAAACTTTAAATGTTACCAAAAAAACACCAAGGCAACAAGCCATAGATCGATCTATTGCAGAAAAGTTTCTTGCTAACACGCCATTTCATGCTCATCATCCTCGAGTAGCATTCTTCATGAGGTTGATTTCTGGTATAATTAGACTCTACTACTGCAGTACTGGCTAACGAAATGGATTTGAGTGATTCGCCATGACAGCCATGGCTGGTGTCCTAAGTTTTCCCAGTTGCATGCACCATCTCCGCTGCTTGGGTTTTAATGGATGGCCGCGAAGAGCTACACCTTAGAAACAAAGGAGATCATCAGTTTTATATGCTATATTGATTGACGGTGATGTAGGCTTTACTGGACAAACAGATGCAACACACCGACATTAAGAAAATATGCTAGAGTTCTGATTTCAAGTAACGGTTTCGCTGTCATTACCAATGCTATATCTCGAAATTGTGCTCGGGCGTCACTGTAGCAGGACAAGGCACGCTTTAGCCACATCATTCCATCCTCATCATGGAAACAATGAAGAAATCTCGGGTTTTCTCCTTAGTTTAATCTTGCTTTTTCCAACTTTGCCAACTTTGTATCCAAATTGGGTCGATTTCACTTCGTGACAGCCTTATACCCAGACACTGTGGCGTCGAACTGAGCGCAAAACATGGCCCAGCACCTCTGTAGCTATAGATCGATCAGCTCTTTAAATCATACGCAGGAAAAACTGAACAGTGGTATGCAGAAAACAAAAGAATGAAGATGACAAATGTGATGGAGCCATATGCGCACCCAAGACACATGTAGTTTTGGACGTACAATGAAGTGTGGTTTGTCCAACCTTAGATCATATCATGGCTAACTTGTAAAGGGGTTGGATACGTCCAAAGTCCAAAGTTTGAAGGGACATATTATATCATCCATACCCCGAAAGTACTCCACGCAATGGTTCAACACGAAATAGGACCCTCTGTAGTATGGTACGAGTGTAATATATATCATGATATTTTCCCCTTGATACAATTTAATAGAACTATCATTGACAAGATACATTTGGCTCATTTGGGTCAGCTTCAGGTGGTGTGTGATGTAGGTCATGCCAGCAGCATTGAGAGCACGGGTCTGTGCCACAGACCTCAGTGTTTTAAATCACATCAGTTGTATTGTAGAACGATGATAATTTCAAAGGACAAACATCCCCTACAGTCCGTCCGTATCAGGTGGTTCAATCACCTACTCTAAGTTTAGAAACTCAGCTGATCTGAGCCAATCACAGAAAACGTGGATAACTTTCCATAAGCCCAAAAAATCTTGCCAGTGCATTCCTGATTCAGTGAAACACCGGGCCAGGAATCTACACCATGCGTGTTAGTTTGACATTTCTTGCTTCAACTGTTTGAACGTGGTTTGTCACTCTGAATGCCAAACAAGTTTCACACAAATATATGCACACCCCATTCGGACATCATTGGAACTGTGATGGTTCTTGCTCAACACGTCATTGAGCCATTCAGTTACAACACGACCATTGAAGGCTTTGCAGGTCATCATGATGTCACCAGTCTTCTTGACAACCTCGGTGGATGCCCATCTGAAGTCAACACCATCCATGAATAAATCAGCAGTTGACATCATACGATTTTTGTCCGAAAGGGATATGGCTATATTGATCAAATTGTCAATACCACATGCACATTCAAAAACTTCCAGGTAGTACAGATTTGAGTTAATGAGGCAAGTGTCTAAGCCAGGTTTGAAAGGTGGTTGACTGCAATAAATTTTTTTCAGTCTACAAAATGATTGGAAGTCTTCGTAGGCGCGATCCAACTGTGTTGACAAACTGCCAGCCCCAAAGAAGCCATCGTCCACCAACATCATCCTTACAATGAATGGGGTATATAGTCAAGGTTCAAAAATACTCACTAAAAAAAATCGTTGTAGAGACTGGGTCCCCAGTTTTCCGCATCTGAACCCCAGAGTGCCAATTATATCATCAATATCCGTTCTATCACAGATCGAGCTAAGGCCTTAATCTATAGGCCTATATACATAGGGGAACATCTTCGAATTTCTACTGCTTATACATGCATACGTGCGAGCAAAGTGCAAGGCTGATCCGTTAGTTCCGTATGCGAGCCCAAGGTTGACGACATGCATGGTGCAAAATCGTATCAACCCCATGTGGAAATTTCGCAAAGCAATCAGTGGGCCTCAGTTTGCGCACTATATCAGTTATCGGGCTGAGACAATTTCAGTAAAGATCCATGTCAAAAACAAAGAAATACTTAGTACATACATGCTGAGCAGCTGGGGTTGGCAGGCATTTGCTTCACCAGGAATTCTGCCAGATCTTTATATTCAGTTGACCAAACTGGTGAATCTTCTCCCACATCGTAGTAAAGAAATTGTCCACTTGAGCGGGCTTCACATTGAAAACAGACAGGTAATCGAGCACCTCCCTTCCATGAACTTCGGAAAGCAAAAATTTGTTTGAACCAAACCCAGTCCCCACGGATCTCCGTTACCGAGAAGTAACGATTTGGAACTATAAATTGACCAGCTAGTGGTTGTTGATGGATGGGCATAGGTTCACCGTTTGGCCCTGTATGGGGCCACCTTCCATCATGCAGGACATTGCATGCCCAAACAATGTGCCGCCACAAACAGTCCAACGTTGTTCTCCCCACTAAAAGTTCTTCTTGTACACATGTCAATAGGAATCTGGAAACCCTAATCGATCGGGGGCGCCAAAGTGGCAGGTTTAAAAACAGTCCAATCATTTTTTCACCTGGTCTAATCTTGCAGGCATCTCCGTAAAGGCCCAGGGGAATGTGGCAATCACTAGCATCTGACCAGGTAGCCCATTCGGCATTAATATCAGCTGCACGGTAATGATTCCAATATTCTTTGACCTGTGTTTCGGGGATGTCCACCCCAATGTCATTGAATATGTATGCAATCAACCCCAAAGGGTCCACCATGTCGAGCTCTGTCCAAACTGGCCCATTCTTTGCTTTGAGAGGAGCTTTGACTTTGATAAAATCCTCAATGACGTAAAAGCGATATCAATCAATCACAAAACTGAAGAACAGTCTAAGTCTTTATTTCGTGAATCCTTGGAACATACAGATCAGATGCAAATTCAAAACAACAACTACAGGTGTTTTTGTGGTGAAAAGCTAAACTTCAGAAAGTAAATCCCCAACAACAAGGCACCACTGGAATTTTGCAAAACCTCCAAAAGTCCCGAGAGATGTTGCAACCAGAAAAGGAACCCATCCTTTGCGTCCATGGGTGACACCCTGCACCAGCCTCCTGGATACAGCGAAGTTCAACAACTTCTAGTCACCAACTTGGAAAGTCGATGTTGAGATGTTATTGTGATACCATAACAGATTTGCCAAGTAACTTTAAGATGGGCCTTCACTCCCTTGAGGGCCCTTTGAACGCTACATACCTCGATCAGAGCAACGATTTTCAGCACTTAGACCCAAAGCCACAAAAACACTTCTAGAGTTTGGAACATTGTATTGCGCCGCGGCATGAACTCTAATACATGTTTTCATGATCACACACCACCTGAAAATATATGCCAGATAGGCAAAGGGGTATCATAAACATCAATAGACCCACAGACCCAGAAGTCTAGGATAAACATTCAATCCCCTAATTCCATGAGGAAAGGATTTATATTTTTCAAAGTTTGTTTTTCATTGTTTTCAAAGACCCACATTTGAGAGTGATATTTGTGGGTAAATCAAATCATGCACCTATGATGTTATATAGGTTCCCTCTCGGTTTTCCATTTAAGCCGCAGTCCTGGACCCCTCAGTTTCCGAGGCACAGATGAAGATATATCGTCGATGGCATTTTGCGCCACCCAGGCAGTTCCATCACCTGCGATGGGGGAACTAAACAAAGGATGGGTGGTATGACCTCATGTTCAGAAGGTGCTTGAGAAAACAACTTTGCTCAACTAACAGGGTATGAATACAAAGTGAGCTGCAATCGCAAAACTCTTTTTTGATCGTGGTTTGACATCATCGTGAACGGGCACTGGTGAGGACCGTATTGAACAATACAGTTTTAATCACCAATGTTATTGATTTCATACGCCTCCAGAGGCAGAGTTTTTACCTGTGACACGTGTGACATTGTGCAACCATATGAAATTAGTCTTTGGGAAACCCAGTAACCAACTATGTAGAAACAAACTTGTTGATCAACATATAGGGCAGTACCGTGCATGCATGTGCAGCATACACGCCTGTTTGTTGTAAGTTGTAACTTGTTGATATTGCTAGTAATTGGATCCATCAATGGTTCGCACACACACACACAAAATGCCACCGTTCCCTCCAGGACAACAGGCCTTTGATTGACAAAGCAATCACCCCGAGATCACATGAGAGATTCGATTGTTAAAAAAAAACAGTGTATCGCAAAATATAATTTTATATTTTCTTGAAAGTATTCCAGGCCAACATGTACAGATGGGTCAAGATGGTCAAGTATTAACCAATAATGCATGATCTAGGAAGATCAGAATTTGGAATGGAATGGAATTTCAATAATTATCACGTGTACCAAAATCAAAATCATACCATTCAGATTTCACATCAAATGACACCCATGTGACCTTTAGCAACGTGTTGTTGCCCCAGGGGTCAAAAACAAAACTCCTCTAAGCCTCATATGAAGGCAACTCGACTAAGTTGGCTAGTGTGTCATGACGCCAAAGCCTAGACACCAACTGCTTTCTTGGCCTCACGATACTTTTCAACAACCTGCTTCGCAGCCGCTGCCAGGGACTTGATCTCAGACACCTGGCCGATGCTGGTTTGGCAAGCTGGGCAAGATTGGTATTTGGAAATGATGCTTGGTGGTAGGGCGAGTGATGTATATAACCCAGTGAGGTATAAAACCCAGAAGCCAACTTTCAATATATTGGTATTTTGCTGTCAGTGCCAAAGTTGCAAGATGATATAAATAAAATGGTGATTTGAGAAGCAACTCGAATAAACATGATCTAGATCGAGGGAAGAAAACATAACAGAAAACATGTACTTCCTAAGTAGAAATTTCCTTTATAATACAAAATCAAATATTGTTGTCAACATCAGAAGATCATGGAATACCATGAAATTAAAATATATATTTTTTACGCATCATTGGTTCAGTAATGGTGTAGTTGAAAGACCATTTTTCTGAAGTCATGTGGCAAATGTGTGCCAAAATTCTCTGAAACATCAACTGAAGAAAAATCATCCATAGAGACATGCATATTCTCCATGCTTGGGGTCTAAATTCTAAAGAGATCAGTTCACCGATTTTTGATTTTGGTACTTCTGAATTCAGTGAAAAGTTCACATGCATATGTCCCCTACACTGAAGTACTTTAGCCCCTGTACCACCTTGTCATTGTCCAATGCATTCTGGAGATTGCTCCGGGCCCCTTTGAGATCTTGTTGATGTTCCTGAAGGTCAACTTCGAGGGCACCACGCAAACCATCAGGCCTGAGCACGAAAAGAGCGGGTCGAAACTAGCCAGCAAGTAAGCAGGAAAGGGAAATTGGGAAAGGGAAAGGACCAAAAAAGAGGAGTTTAATTGCTACATATTATAAGTTGTTGAGAAGAACACATTATTGGTGGAATGTGATGATGTACATTGCCTGGTTTTGTAGTATTATCCTTAGTCCCACGGTAAACTAGACACTCTGGGGTTCTAGCAGTGTTGACAGCTGTTCACGCCGCCGGGAAATGTCCGCAATGGATGCAACAAGAGACTTCAGCTCCTCCAAGTGTGACAACAACCACAATGAGGAAAAGAAACATCATTAATAGGGTCATAAAACTGTTGCCCATCACTTGATGGTTTGAATTCATGATAAAATATTTTCTTGAATCTTTGATATAATACATGCATACACACGCATGCAAAACAATGATGTGTATTTTCTGTTAAACCGTTTTTTCAGTTGATAATCTATCCGGATCCCACATCTATCCAACATATCACTTTCACAAAGTGTCCTTGGTACCACAAGCTCTAACCTCGTTGTCTGCTTTCCGAAGTTCTTTCTTACGCTCATTCTCAACTCTCTTCTGTTCCTTCTCTGCTTCCTTTTGTTCCTTCTTTTTTTCTTGCTCCGCTTCCTTCTGTTCTCTCTTTCTTTCTTGCTCCGCTTCCTTTTCTTCCTTCTTCCTGTCTTGCTCCGCTTTCTTTGCTGCATCTTGTTCCTTCTTCTTGGACCTATCTGCCTTGTCTTTCTTTGATCCCTTGTCTTTCTTGTCCTTGTTTTTCTTGGACTTTCTCTTGCTCTTTTTTGCACTTGAGTCACTGGAACTGGATGATGTCGAGGCATCACTACTGTAGCTACTGTTGCTGCTAGAGCTGCTGCGTCGTTTGCTCTTCTTTCTCTTTTTGTCACCCTTTGAGTCCTTTGAGGTCGATCTCTGTTCAAACAAGCTCTCCACAACCGTATCCACTTCTGAGGTTTCAAAAGACTCATCCCAACATAAATAAAGTTGGAGATCTTTCCTGTGTGGCATGTCGGGATGTGGCCTCACAGAAGTTTTGCGCATCACCTCACAGTTGAGCTTGGCAGCTACGATTTCCTTTGCTATCTCTGCACTCTTGTATTTTTCTGCTATGGCCTGTTCTGTTAACCACCGCCTTGCTCCCTTGACCTTGTTCGAATGTGTTGTCCTGATACGGAGTAAAAATGAGGACTGGTGCCAATCTTCATTTGACTGGCACCAGTCTTCGAACATGAGCTGCAACTTCTCTGACTTGTTGGAGCCTTCCAGAAGGTCTGAGAAAAAACATCATGTACCATGGTATATCATACAGTCATATTGTTGTTATATACTAGACTAACTAATATATCTATCGATCATCTTGGATCATAATACTTGCTATTTTTGTGAAAATCATCAAGATGTTCATATTTTAAAGATTCAGTTCTTGCTTTGGATCTTCCCCACAGGGCTGAGTATAATTAAGATTTGTCCGGTTTTGTTACCACCAAAAACCACAAACTATATATTAATTATGTTTTAAAGATATAATACAAGAAACATGTTGTTGAAGCCACTATCTTTGAATTTGTATACTATACTACATACCCCACTTAGTATAGCGTTCAAAGCTGGGTGAAACCGATCCCATCAAACCCTCACAAACAAAGCCTGAGCGAGCATTCTCAGCCATGTCCAAAATCTCAGGAGGTGATTTCGAACCTCAGATCAGCGTAGTTCGGCATGTGAAGTATGTGTCGTCTATAAAGTACATGTTACGTGTGTTAAGTATTTTGGCGCATCACTATATAATAATTCCAGATTGATGGACACAATCTTGAAATCATATCATTAGATGATACATCCATGTCCCGTATGTTTCGGTCTTTGAACAGGCTCTGATCAGTTTAACAACAATACTAATCAAGGCATTACAATCGATCGATATAGCCGTGATGCAGAATGGACGTAAAATTGAGAACCATACTAGGTCGACTATATCTCTTGAGAATGCAAGTTTTAAAGCATTGATTGTAACAAAATCGAGCCTAGCAACTTGACAAACTGCGATAGAAGCGCATTCTGCGGTTGTGGGTATCCTTGTTCCTTTTGCGACCCTGTTTGGTCACACGTGTGCTTGCTACAGATCGGCCTGTTTCACTGCGAGCGTCAACTGCTGCGTTCACACTCTGGTTGACCATGTTCTGAAGTGTGTCCAAGTCCATCATGTCATTTGTTGACCCTCGATTTAGAAGATTCAACGTGGCCTGACCCAATGGATGGGCAGCAGCAGCTTCTACCTTCACTTCTGGGGTGGGAGGTGCTGCAGGCGTATCTGGAGCTGCAGGTTCTACAGGGGGTTGAGTTGGCGAAACTATTTCAGGCGAAGGGGCAGGTGGTAAGGCTGGCTGCTTGGCTTTAGTTTTACAAGCTGCAAGTCGTTTGGCTGCCTTACGTTTGCATTTGCCCTTTGCCTTTGTCTTCACCTTACTCTTGTTGGTTTCCGATGTAGTGTTCACAATCGGTGGGGATGGAGTCTCTGCAGTGGTGTCAGTGGGAGTGGCGGCTGACTCTGATTGCTCATCCCCAAACAACCTTGTAGATTGCATCCGAGCAAGCGTGGGCAATGGGCTAGAGGTTTGACGGACTTGGCCTTCTGGGGTACTAGCCAATGCCTTAGCAGCTTCTGACTCTTTCACTTCTGCTAAGTGTTGCTGATACTTCTCACTAGCCATTTTTTGTGCATCCTCATCAGTCCCTGGAACCGTAGATGGTGTTGATGCTGCAGGTGACCCCACTTTAGAAGATGGTGTCGGTGATGGTGTACCACCTGCATCAGGTTCTATTTACAGGTTTATCAAATCTGATTTTGGAAAACAGTCATGTAAAATTTCATAACTTACATCAGGGGTGTTTAACCTGCAGTGATGGCAACCACATACCCTGAACCACATTGTATACAACCTATACATGTACACGTATATATGCATATAATCCGTATATTGCATATACGTCCATCCCACCTCCCGAAGTCTCACCAAGCGGTTTCTCAGGACGGTGACCATTGCTGGGGTGCAATCCACCCGCAACTGACAATGCACGAGCATTTGCCCGTGCCTTCCGTTCTTTGGCAGCAGCAAGCAGGGCAGTTGCCTGAGATGCCTCCATGAGGTTAGGAGGCTAAACTACAAAAGAGGTTGTATACAGAAGAAGCACAAAAAAAGAACCACTGAAGAATGAACTCTGTTCATGATAACATTGTTTGGTTGTACTACTAATTGTACTATTCCATGTGCCATTCTGTCCCTGTACCTTGACACAATTATGGCGATGGCACCACATGAACAAAACAGGAGCCATGGATGTGTTATGACCTCGATATGTGAATTTTCATTTCAAAATCAAAATCATTTTGATTTGTCAGGTTTATGGGGGGGTCATGCACCACGGCAATGTTTGGTGTTTCCACGGTAATGTTTGGTGTTTCCACGGTAATGATCGATGATACCACGCTCGGACCACGCATGGACCACGCACCCTCCAAAACTTATTTCCAACAATTCGAGATCAGTGTTGCATGTTTCTGATGTACACCATATTTTCCAAATTACTCACAGTTAGAGGCACCAAGTTTGCCAATGTCTCAGGAACAGCTTCTGCAACAAGAAACCTAGTTTTTTTCATATATGATTTATGTTTGTCATATATATTCCGTATCTTTCATATATGTTGATTCTTTTAGGCCTTAAAAAGGTTGAGACTGGCAGTTACCCCCTCACTGCGAGAATGAGTAATTGATATTGCAGTTGCAAACGACAAATGTCATGTAAGTCATCCTAAGATCTTAAGAATCAAGACCTATGCTCATGACAGGAACATACCTCCCTGCATCTCTCTCAGCTTTGAGGAAATCCCGAATTGGCTCCAAATCAGCGCGTGACCAAACGCTGAGTGGCTCGGCCTTACCAAACAGCGAAATCAAAACAGAAGGTGGGATGGATTCGGTGAGATTGCATCAAATCCAAACTAAAAGGTTCAACATTTCCAACTAAGCAATCGATATTACACATGCACATGTTAGCACATTGGCTCAGCTCTACAGGAAAACACTTGAACACTGATCGAGCAAAAACATTGCCACGTTTAACTGTATCGATCATATGTTTTTAAAATTTTTGATTTAAATTTATCATAGTCATCTTTGTTTGATATAGTACATGTGAATTAATACGATTCAATTGAACCAAAGCACATGGAACATACATGTCAAAAGTCCCCCATAGGTGGCTTCTAGCTGACGTCCACGTTGATGGTCCCCGAACAGAACTGCACGGTTTTGTCCAGGATTGTTTGCCTCAAATTGCAAATTAGATTTGGGAATCGATCAGACCAGGTGAATATATAGGATCAGGATGATTTAAGTCACCAGAATTCATTATCAATCCCATTTGCATGGGCATCATATCGATCAGGATCAGTGGTTCTAAGCTTTAGGATGCTTATCGATCATGTTTTGGCCCCGATATTATATTTCTAATTCGATTACTTCAATCGTCTGACATATTACTGTCTTAAAGAAACACCCCCTACACTGATCACTAATTGGGTTGTGGCACGAAATGCTCAGTGTGAATCTTGAACACTCGTTGGCCATAGGATCGAGGATAAACTTGGCTGTCTTTCATCTTCGGCCCACCTTTCCTGGGTAGGTATTGGCAAACAGAACGACGACCTATTTTTGGGGTACTGGCTTTTCGTCTATGTCGCATCACTCTGATTTACAAAAGAAACTTGGCATCAGACACTTTCAGTTGACCAGATTTGTTTCGATATTTCACAACCATTCCCGAATATCGAGCTTGACGTCGCATTTTGTTTAACTTCTTCTTCTTGAGCTTCTTGTAGAGAAGAGCCATGAAGGGCCTAGGTCCAAGTATCTATCAAAAACCCATTATCCTTTTGATCCCTCAATCATTGACAAAAATCTAGTGACGACAGAGCAAAACATTTCAAGATATTATATATGCTTTAAAGAATGTTCTTTCACAGTACTGGTACAGTGTTGTTTTCCCTAATGAGGCATGCATAACATCCGGGGTGCACACGAATTTCCGAAGATAGTGCTTGGTTTCGCCGTCTGATGGCCCCAAGTCGCCATCCAACTTAGCAACATGAGTGGACTTGAGAACAGTACACATGTGCTAGTTATTTAATGTTGCTTCATGATATGCATGCATTCATAAATCTTGTATTCGAAAACAAGTATTTGAGAATCTGACAAGTTGACAAAGGACCATTTCATGTGCGGGGAAAGGCCAGCTGCTATGGTCTCGAAGCATGGGAGAAGTTTCATAAGGGAAGACCTAGGTTGCTCTATCATGGTATAGCAGCACCTGCACACAGCAATGATCGCAACCAACGCAAAGCGTAGTGTGATCCTTAAGGGCGCTGTGATGGACATAGCTGCGTTTTCCATTGACCACATTTCCCACCACCTATGCCTATGACCAATTTAAATCGTGAAACACACACTCGAATCCAATAAAAAAAATGAGGTACGATCCAGAAATTTGTTTCCTTCGAATGTTTCCAAGATTCAATCCCAGACCCAAATGATCTAAACGCCTGATCCGTTTATGGTAGTGATTCCCATTGCCAACCATATATCAGGAAAAGCATATATTATTTATTTATCTAAAATTGTTTGATGCCAAAAGTCAGGTTGCTTAGCCGGACACTAGGCTGTTGCTCATCGCCATACAACCTATCCCTAGACCGCAAGGAGGTACCTTTATTGATCCATATCCATGAAGAGCAGGGTGGCCCTCCATGTAATAGTCCGTCTTCCACCACGCGTAATGCCATTTGGCAACAACGGATGAACCCGCTCCTGAGTATAGCGATGGCAGAAGATAGGCCTAGTCCAATATACATGTAAATCCGGTATATGTATCGATATATCGATCAGTTATCTATATCATGAATGCAAATGATTTTTGATATTGTGAAAATTTCTCAGCAAGATCGATTGTATATATAAAGATCCAAATCATTCGATTCATGAATTCAGTAAAATCTTAACATGTCAAGCTGGGTTGATGACACACTGGTGATGTCGTTGGTGACTGGGTGATGAGCCACATCAAAAGTCAGCCTTAGACATAGGCCAATAATGTTGTATACAACACCATCTTGGTTTTTAACAATTGTACAAACCACTTCGAATTCTCATCGAAAGTTCAACACCCCCCTGCTGACCCCATGCTGGGTCAAGGACGATCGAAGGCGATGACCACCTTGGCAGAGATGTCAATGGATCATGATTTATGTCACTGGGCGCATGGCTGCAGTACCATGTCACGATGAAAAAAACTGATGGTTCATCGATCATAATTTATTTCACATGTACGTCAATATAACCTACCCTGAGCCATGTTGAAGAGAATCCCAATCACTGCGAAGTCCACCTAAGAAGGTCCACCTAAAAAGGTTAAGGTCATATCTTGCATTGTAACATGCACATTTCCCAGGGATATTGTTAGAAATTGTTGCCTCATTATTCCTAACCTGTTTTGAGAGCTGGGCTGTAAGCTGTAGACACCGATTTCGCCCCGGCGAAGCAGTCGAAGCAAAAGATGTCCTGATGATGGTAAAATATTTGAAATTCTAAAGGAATTCGGAAGGTATCTATGGTGTGTTTGCATTTGTTGTTTTCTAAGGACCCTACCCTCTTGCAACTGGCACTGTCTAAAGACGTAACTTGAGCGATGTAGTCACACACGTGGATCCTGGGATTGCGGGGTACCCATCGAAATTTCGATCAACATAATCAATGGAACCAGAAGCATTCATCAAAAAGTTCAACATCAAAAACACCTGAACTCAATTTAATTAAGTGAAGTAGAGGTTCATCAACAATGGTGCTCCCAGCATCATCATCATCCCCATTGCTTTGGGGGTCATCGCCAGAGGCGACTTTACCCACGATGTGTTGCTCCGCTTGTTGGCCATTACTACACAAGGATCCGGGATGCAGGGCACTAAAGGGACAAAACTCGAAAAACACCTGGGCCACACAAAAAAAGTATTCAGTTGGTTTTCGTCATTTTGGCATCATGAGGCCAAGCTTGCACGGGGCCCCCAAACATGATGAACACATCCAACACTCATTGCAGTCATTAATCGCAATCATGGTGAGATTGAGATGCATCGATCAAGTTTGAAGTACGCAGAAATATTTTTTTTCAGGCTATCCGATCATCAAGGTATCGCACTCAAAATCAAAATTTGGTTCATGGGATCGAGCTTGCGAATGCATGCATGGTGGGCCAGCACAGTAAATGAACAAGTCTTTTTCGGTGTATTATTTAAATAACACGAAAAAATCTAGTATCATATGACGTACAATATATATTACAATACTTCCATAATAACCCCAATGGTCCTGAAGATATATAAGATAATTCTTTCAAAGTTAAGAAGTCATTCATGTGCCCTATGCCCACACCACGCACATTCAAGCACCCCCCCCCTATGCTGACTCTTGCTCCCAATCTTCTGGGACCCAGCTAGCAACCTTCAGTGCCAAAATCCACCTCGGACACCCGGCAAAAAGGCAAAAAGGGTGTATAAACTACTACTGCTACTACTACTCCTCCACTGGTGATGCTAAGTATATTGATTCATATATTGTCCATTGTTGCTTGATCTTGCGAGTATTGTCAAGTAAAAAATGGCATTCCTTTATCAATTTCATGACATTAAGGATCAAGGACATGCGATTGTCTAGTATAGTATTATTGATTGCACATCAGAATCGAATATTAACTAAACAGCTAGTGTCAATCTGCACGAACTATTATATCTCAGGACTTGGCGCTTTCAATAGACCTCTGCCGGTCCAAGTGATGCTTGTGCCCTTCTGTGCTTCGTTCACCTATTCGGTGCGATCACGGGTATATTATTATGATACGCGTTGCTTTGCTGAACAAGAAAATTGGAATGAACACCACCATCAACTTTGACCTTGAGACTTTCCCCGTGGATGCTGTTGATGTTGTCCACGCGACACTTGGGGATTTTGAGCAAATAGAAATTCCCTGCACCACGGTCCAACCTAACCAGCATTTCCAAAGGAAAACCTTTTTTGATATTTTACTTTTTGACTTCATATGATAGTGAGATAGCACAGGTGATCAACTTTGGAAACCTAAGGTTTAGACAAGACTTGGATACCCACCCTTTCACGTGCATCATCTGTAGTAGCTGCTGGCAACCCCGGCAACCCAGTCTCTGGAGGTCGAAGTGTGAAAGACCTGGTACATAGCGGATTGGGGACTATGTTGTTTTAATTTGTTTACATCCTCAATCTGACCACCCTGCCATGCCAGTTTGATATATTTTCATATTGGGATCTAAGGTATGCGCTTTTTCTTTGCAAAGTCATCGGGAAGATCCAAGAATGGAAGGCTGGGTCCGATGTCGCGAAGCTGCTTCACATTGCTCTCCTGTCAGTACAAGCATTATAAGCTACAAGTGTTAACGTACTATATCAAATTCAAGATCAGTACCAACTAAGTTAGACAGGGTTCATGGACCAGCTGTTCATATATACATGTGCACATGCATACTATAATATGGTTCATTCAATGTGTCCTGGTTTTTCGCCTTCTTGGTTTTCCTCGGGGAAGTCTTTGGTGTTCTTTTTGGTGTCCTAGTGGGCGTCTTCTTGGGTGTCTTCTTGGGTGTCTTCTGCGGTGTTTGTGCCTCTGCTTCTTCTACTCTTTGCCTCTTCTTCTTGCTAGCTGATTTCGGTGTGTTCCTTCGTTTTCTTGCCCTTGAAGCATCTGCTTTGGCTTTGGCTGCAGCCTCGTTTTCAGCTTGAGTCTCTGGTGTTTCTTGCTTGTCCTTTGCATCTTTTTCAGCTCGTTCAGTAGCTACTTCTACTGCTGCCTCAAGTCCTTTGGGCAAAGTTGGCTCTGGCAATTCCTTAGGAGGTTCTTTTACCGATTGCGCATCTTTCTCAAGAGCTTGAGCTGCAGCTGAAGCTTGAGCGGCACCCCTACCCTTTCCCTTTTTTCCTTTTCCTCTTCCTTTTCCTTTCCTCTTTCGTCCACCTGCACCTTGCTCGTCTTCATCTTCTTCCTTGTGTTCACGGTCAGGGTCCTCTTCCTCTTCATCCGCAGCTAGGTCCCGGATTGATTGTCTCAACATCTTTTGGGCCTCCCAAAAGGAAGGACTGGTGAATATCAAAAACAAAGGAAACAAATCGATATCAGATATCAGCTGTGTCGATCATTGTTTGCTTCAAAGTCAATCCGTTGAAATTGACATTGAATTGGACATGGAAAGCAAGTAAAGTGCGTTGGTCCTGGCTACATGGGCTAAAGTTTTCATGTTTATATTGCTAATGTCACACACCAAAGGACACCCGAAGAACACCACGCCTCTAGGATATTTTCATGTACAGCATTTCCCACGCGAGCTTCTTTTAGTTTTTGAAATGCATGCTCGATCTGAGACTGCAGCGATGATTCTGATGAAGCATCAGGCGGTAGCTGGCACAAAGGTTTTCGATCCTAGGATGGGGATTAGATGTTGCTGCATATACAGCATGTATAATCAAGCTACCGCAGTGACAGTCTGTTTTTTTTAATGAATATCGATATTAACCGCGGAACATGGAATAATCATGCTATATCAAAACATAATCAATTCGAATTGAAGTCACCAACAATAATTTCAAACTAAGTTTCTTGAAAGGTAGCCTTCACTTCCTTCTTTTCCTTCTTTTGCTCATCTCGTTTTTTCTTTTTGTCCGGGCTGTTGATTTCTTCATCTGAATCTAGTACACTATCCCATGGACCGGGGGACGTTGGGAGTCTAAGATCTGGATCGTCTTCCTTACTCTTCTCATCTTTTGGATCTTCTTTGGGTGGCACAACATCATCTCGAGGTGCTGGTTGCTCAGTTCCTTTTGTCTGCTCTTGTACTGTGCATCCTTCATTTCCTTTACCTACAGCCTCCTGTTCTACATCATGAACCTTTGATGCGTTTTCGTCATCCTCTTTCTCAACTTGCTCATGAGTCCGAACTGGCTCAATCATTTCATCATCCGTCATGTGTTCCTCCTCTGCTCCTTCTTCTAACATGTTTTCCTCACCTGCTGAAACTAGCTGGTTGCCACCCTTTACGCTAAAGTAACCCTCGGGGGGTTGAGAGTCGGTCAGGTGATCTTGAGGCGGTTGCATTGGCATCGTTTCGGCAGTATCAGCTGGGGCCCCTTGACGAGGTGGTTGGACGTCACTAGACTCATTGCCGCCTTTCACCTGGGCCCGGGGGTGTGGTGGCATGAAGAGCGCAAAGTCCAAAGCTTGTACAGTACAGTGTATATACTATTGTAAATAAAATACATGTTATATAGTACGTACATTATTTTCTCTTTTCAAATATGATTCTAGTGTTTTGGAATAGGCCCATTGCATATCAGCCACTATAATATAATATTTATAATACTATTCAAATATTCTATATCCGGTGTCCGCGAAAGAAAGGCCAAGAATAGAATCATACTTTTTTTTGGAGTTTTCTCATTTAATGTCCATCTCGATCTAGGGGATCTGGGTATCAGACCTTCACTCCAGAAGTTGATCTACCGCGGGTCGGGATCTTCTTCAAGCTGGTGGTCAAGAGACCCTCATCCTAAAGGGAAAATGGCATTATGGTAATTAATCAACTACGGGTGAGTTGAAGAGTGTAAGAGTTCTCACTGGACACTGGCCTGCAACTTCAGGAAGATAATGGTCTTCAACGCTTTCATCTTTGGATGCCCTTTCCTGCGATATAATATATGACTTCGGGAATATGTAGGGATGAAACATCACTATTTCAACCAGGATTCGTATCAATTCAAAATTCAAGTCATATAGAAATCAAAAAGAAATGTTCTACCCAGCCTGCTCTTGCGAGATCTTTGGTATAGAGTGAGCACATGGGATCCCAGGGATCGAACCAATCCACCCTCGATCCTCGCCCAACCCTGCGGCCACAGCCAAAGAGACCACCATTATTTTTATTTGATATGCCGGACAAATTACACCAAGATGATTGAGTGATAGCGGAAATCATTCAAACAATAATTCTTGAATTATAATGATCTATCCAGCCTCGTGCTGGGATGCCCGCTGAAAATGCGGGTTGATAGGGTAGTTGTTGCTGATCCATTGAAGGGCTTCCTGACTGAGGGGCAACCAGTGATCCAAACCCAATATAGGATCAACAAAGCATGTTTTAACATGGTTAACATATATTGCCATGGACAGGATTAATAAAACATTTGCATTTGATGATGTAGCATTGACAGTCCTCTACCTCATGTTGAGTTGGGAAGTCGCCAACAAATGTGCTGAGGTAGTTCTGCAAAAACTTGAAGTTGGTCTCCCGCTCCACCTGCAACCCAAACATTTTCATGGGTCATTTTTTCTTAACTAATCTAAGAAATGATAGCTTTATGACCCAACACTGACATGATCAGGATTGCACAGCACCTCCAACTCGCTGATGTGATCTGATCCGGTGAGATCCACGAATGAGAAAGCCTGGCAATCGGTGCGGATTGTGCATGTGTGGAACGGGTTCATGGGATTTAGATCGGAGTTCAAAATCAAAAGCACCAAACCCCATTATTCTATTAGGGGCGGTTTCAATTCAACTACACTTTCGGGAAATGCTTTTGATGATGACCTGATATCACAAATTAATTTGGTTATCATAAACTGGTTCAAAAAACTGCATGTCTTTGTTTTGGGCCTTCGAACCCTTAGCCTTCTTTATCTCCCTTCTCCGGGCTTCGATTGCCCCTTCAGGTTGAAGAAGATCAGAAAAGAATTCCTGCAAAATCCCATGGGAGTGGAAATGAAGGTTGAGCGTAAGATATTTAGATCAATAGAGAACAAAGAAACTATAAACTTGCTCCTTGAGTAGATGCACCCGTTCCATATTCATTCTGCTGGACCGGCGGCGTGGAGGCATATAGTAAAAATAAACAAATGTCCAAACTCGGCTATTGTTTTGATTTTTCTACAACTTGGATATGTTTTAATGTTTTAATCCATCATTTTTTGAAGATGTCCGTGATCTGCGATGCCTTTTAAGCCATCAACCATGCATAAAGTGCAATTCCACATGTGTACGTGCTACAAACTACACATGAACAATTCGCATAATCTTGCACAAACGCTACAAAATGCAGGGTAAGGGCGGGGGCTGACCTTCAAACTTGCCTGGATTGGAGTCTGCATCAGAATCCACTCCGTAGAAGTCATCCCGGTGACCTGATTTTTTTATACAAAACAAGAATTTAAAATATATGCTAGATAATCAAGCAAATGGAGGATCGATCTTTTCAAAGAGAAATGACGAGAAAGCAAGGCCAACACAGGCCAACTATGGAACCATCTTAAGTATATTCATGGCATCAACCATCATCCCCAAGCCCCCAGCCCAAAGAAAGAGATCGTTTCATTCTCTGGATCTTCTTAGTGCCGCCTTGACTGTGAGAGGCAGCGGAAGGGTGGAAAAAGATCAAATTGAAAACACAATTGTTGTGGTCAGTTCAAATTGGACCAAGATCCCGGCTGAATCATCAAATTGGGTAAAGACGATGTTCATGCGAAAGCAAACATGGCACCAAAGGTCGGGTGCTGGAGAAAACACTGTAAAGAATAATATTTGGAATGTACCCATTGATTGTTGAGAAATCTGAAGGGATAAGTTAAGAACCTTGGTTCAAATGACTTATATTGCCTAAGATCTTTCAGACCTCAACTACTGTTGGGCCATCCTCCCCCCATGAGCCTCACAAAGTGGCAAAGTTGGGGCGACAACGCCAATGTATGGTCATTACTCCAAGTCTAAACTTTACCTATACCTGGACTGCCAGGGTATGTATAATATATCATATCTCTTATGTATGTGTGAGATGTTGTGTTAATATGATCATAGTTAGATAAGATATGGCTGTCCTTGATAAATTGTTCATCTACCGAAAGTGTGGCAAAAAGGAAATGGGGTTTGGGATTCAATTCCAGCCTGGTACCATTTTTGGTTTGGGATTCAATTCAATTAGAAGCGGACACTTTGCCGAAGCCTGACAGTTCTATCTTATAGGTGGTGCGTTTATTTGTTTCAAATATTTTCACCCTTAAAACTTGCAGTTTCTCAACATTGATTTTCTGATTTTTTTCAAACAGGTGCAGTAAGAAAACAGGTGCAGTAAGACCAAGCAACCAGCCGTAGTTAATATCGGCCTTCCAGGTGAAAGTTTTTCCCGAAACATCGCAGCATACACCATGCATGCTCCTGGAAACCACCAGTGTAATACAAACCCACCGAAAATTTAACAGATGGATATCCAACAATAGTTGCCATATTGTAAAGGAATTACTAATTACCTTTTTCAAAGCATCATTTTTCGGGGTATTTATGTTGGTTCAATTTCTAAGGTGTATAGATACATTTTCCGAAAGGTTTGCGGCAAAAACTAGCTCGGAGGCGAGGGTGGATGTTTTTTCATGTTTTTTGTTCGGATTGCGTAGGGCCGGGAACAAAAACAACGTCTTGGGCATGTTGAAGAATGAACTACCATGGGGAACCCACGGTTTCCTTCATTTTTAGGGGTTATTTCACCCGTGTATTGGGGGTCTAAAACCTTGATTTTCGTGGGTTTTGGGGTCCAAGGGTACCAGGTGATTCTTAATGTCACCATTTTTATCTCCCAGTTGGAGGGGTCACTTCACCTTGAACAGCGTCACAAATCACCATCCAAAAAAAGGTCACCAGCAGAATTGCCAGGTAATACAGAATGAATTGGTGGTTTGGTTTCGCACCAGTATTTTTTGGTGCTACATTTCCCCATGTGGGACGTTTGTTTTAGCTGAATTCGCTTGGATTCCAAGTCGTTTGTGTAGCTGGAGAAAAAAAGTACAGAACGAAGCAAAATATTTGGGGGATGTTTGAGATGAAGCATTTCAACACATATTTTAAGATATTGGATTTGGGGAAGGGTGATTTGTACCTCGAAAAGATTGGGAAACTAGGTTCTCCACTATCATGTTGACCTCAATCTGAAAATAATTGTAATTAAGGAAGGTCTTTCCAACAAAGATCATGAATTTAGTTGGAGAATTTAACCATCCAAACTTCATGAATCCTATCTACCTGTTGTTCGGACATTCCAATCCATCAACAGTTTTTCTTATGACCATAGGCATGTTTTTTGCGCTGTCCAAAATTGAGAAACGGAACCACAAAAAATACACCCCCGAAAATTAACATGACAATGTAAGGAACAACCATTTCCAGTTGTCTTCCAAGTGATCTTTTCTTTCCCCAAATGGAGGTCACCAACAACCCCTGAAAAGGTCACTTAAGCCCGCCCCAAAAGGTCACAAACGGAAGAACCTGGTTGAAGATGTATCTATTCCACATGGTGATTTTCCAGCAATCGCCATCTTAGTTGATCCCGAAGGGTAACAAAAATCATCCCCCCCAAACTCAATGTGTGGTATCTTTTGAAACAAAAAGTTCAGACAACAAAAATCCCTGGCAAAAAATGAAAAAAACACACAAAAACAGATGAAATCCACACAATGAACATGGTATTATTGACCTATACCTACATTTACCCCATATTTACCTCCCTAAAGTACCCAGTTTTTGTAGGTTTTGATAGATCAGCTCGCGCAAAAATGAGGAGATCGGGGTGGCCTTTGGTCATTTCCTGGAGGAAAGCTGGAAGACAATGAGACTGAGGTTTTTTTGGATGGGACCCCGGGGGTAGTTGGGCGAACCCGCAACTCAACAAACAATTGCAGATTGAACAAATCATTGATGAATACCCTCCAGG
>OMLO01000937.1_pt1 | contig 21144 bp, 8 predicted proteins | sample 1674811 | NCBI WGS metagenome assembly OMLO01 (sample SAMN06265003, study PRJEB25207) | coral metagenome | isolation source: Coral host | place: Mexico:La Bocana,Puerto Morelos, Mexico | collected 2008-11-13 | reverse complement strand
ACACATTACACACACACACATGACAACACAAAATTACAATTAATGAACCAGTAGAGCGCCATCCTTGCACTTGCACTGTTGGAATATGCCCCATTTTCTCTTAAAATCGTTAAGAGTTCCATTCTTCACAGCAATATGTCTTTCTGTCTCTTTTTTAACTTCAGACAAATTAACTTTAACCAAATTAACTTCAATTTTAACTTTAATTAACTTCAAACAAATTAACTTTAAACAAATTAAAATATAAGTGCAGTTTGACCTCCTACATTCCCAGATACACAATTTACTTAGAATAAGCAGATAATTTAATTTGTCGTTCCTCTCTGAAAAACACAAGGTAAGTGTGAGTGAATGTCAACGTTAAAATTTCATCAGTCAGACATCTGTCCACAAATCAACGAAACATTTCCAAAAAGCCTACAAAAAAAAGGGTTGAATTATTGTTTTCTACAGCAAGTTAGAATATACATTCGCTTTTTAAAATTCCCGAGGCTTCTTACCTTTAAAGAAATCGACTTAAATTCATCCAATTCCATCTCTAGCAAATACAACAAGTCTATAAATTGGATGGCAAGGAGGGCGACTGCAGAAAAGTTCTTTCAGCATTGCAACACTACATAAACATAACCCAAAAAGTGATTTGCGTAAGAGAAAATTGGTTCTTATGCTAGCCCTGCAGAAAACGTTTGTCTCGTTAGTCCAAATTAAGTTCATTTCATACATCGAGTGCAAAAGCTCCTTTGTTCGCCGTCTTCAGGTTTTTTAAGGAAATCACAAGCTTATTTGAGAAATAATTCATTCTTCACTCGTTCAGTGGAGAAAGAAGTTAAAATTCACCCTTTCCCCATTTCCCCAGAAACCAGAGCTTATCAGTGTCGACTTAAAGGGGCACTATTATAATGAGCATATGTTAACTTTAAAAAGGTCAGAGCCTAAATGACACGCTTTCATCGATGAAAACCACATAATTAATGGTCACGTTTTGTTAAAAAAAACTACTGTTGAAGTCCACCGAAGGTGTACAACGATTATAGTAATGTTATAATGCAAAAGGATGTAATGTCCAGATTTCCAGTCTGTTCTGCGTGCCTCAATGTAACATTCCGCAACTCCTTACATGAAGTGTATTTTCAGCTCAACCGCCATTATGGATGGGAAGTTTCGTGCTTCGATCTTTCTGATATCGCTGGATGAAACAACTTCGTAGCTGTTGAAATGAAAGAAACTATCGAAGAAAGAATTTGAAATGTCTCAAGGATAAGGTATGTGGCTCGTAACGAATAACATCGATTCGCATCGCATCCAATCGAGTAGGACTCGCAAACATTTGGGTTCTGAGGCTGCGCAATACGAACTGGGAAATCACTCTTTTAACTGGGGGCCTTGTTGGAGATTAACTGTAACATCAGTATCAATGTGAATGTCAAATAGTCGGATTCGTCTTACGTGTTTACATCCTTCAGATGATGTGATGATTTATTCGAGGAATTACAACTTTTCTGTTTGTACTATTCAATCAGTTGCGTGCGAAAAATTCCACAATTGCACAATTGTAGCCTTCCAGATAAATCAGAACGTGATTTGAATTAGCTGGCAACGAGGATGCAAGCAAGTTAGCCGAATAAGATATCTCAAAATTCTGTCATTGTGTCTTGAAAATTGCTTACGACGAATCTCAAACTAATTCACTAGATATATTCCTCCTGGTGCCAGGAATCTCTCAACCACGAACAAAGGGAGACGGTCATATTTTTAGCACTGTTTGGGTTCGAAAAGAAGCAAACTTTGTTTCAGGCGTCTCCAATTTTGCCCTTCCATATCCCCTTCTCGCTTTTGCTGACTTTCATTTGAATTCTACAGTTTTGCTACTGTGATTTTTCAGTTAATTGTATGACCAGTTGCTAGGAGCTGAGACTGCCTAACAATATGTGATCTAGCCCTTTAAGTAGTGGGAAATGATAAGGGTGTTTGTATTCCCATACAAAGAGAACAATAGAAACGATCAGTGTAAAACGCAGACTGCAGACCAGGGGTAAAATGAACACTGAAGCGAAAATAAAATACCAAGATCAAATCCGGATCAAATGAAGACTTGGGAGTGTTCGTACGCGTACCTGTTTTTTCCAAAGCCCCGAGACTCAAATCAACAGGCGTTTCCTAGCCTTGCTCAAACATTATATTATCAACCTCGAGTTCTTGAGCTCCCCATTTTGTTGAACCAAGTTTCCTACAAGGACTCGAACGAATCATAATTCTATGCATCTCACCTTTGTTTACGTGTAGGCCATTTTGAATTTTGTTAAAGCTATTAGGTCTGGGACCGACCAACCGTTGCAGCGCATTTCCTTCAACCTGTTTTTATCGACTTAGTCTTAATAACTTTCAAACCACTGCGTGTCTTAGTTGCTTTAAATGGCCTTGGAATTGCTCGAAACACAAGGCAAGCAAAACACGACAGCACAACAGGGCGAGCTAAGCTTGTTGGTATCAAGCCTAGTTTGTGAAAGACATTCAATCTTTGTACTCGCATTTAATAAATCAAGAGGTTTGTAAATTCGTATTTGCTAAAAGGTGACAGTCGGCTATCCAAACACGAGAAAGCGTAACAGTTTGGCATTCTAAAATAATCATTAGCATGACCATTTTGATAGAAGAGATGCCAAAACTCGACGTGTGTAGAATTCGACTTCATATAATCAAATAAAAGATCAGTGAGTGTACTGACGTGACATTTTACGGGTACGAACACTCTTTATGTCATCCTTACGACTCGCTTTTTTTATAATTAATATTTTATTTTACCCTCAGTCTGCATTTTACCCTCGGTCTACAGATCTGCAGTCTGCTTTTTACACTGACCACAATACAAATTATGTTATACTGAACTCGTTAAGCTCACAAGAACTATTTCCGCCTTTAGGTCCCAATCAAAGTCATTACTTTTCTAAGAATTAGATCGATATCTTATTTCTTCCTAATATATTACCAAGCAACCTGGTTATGACATTCACTAGATATTTTAGTGATGTGACACCAAATTCTCAGAAGGAACTATGAGAGAAATTTTCCGCAATTTTCGGCAATTGCAAGGGGAGTTGAAATTTTCAGGACAAACAACTGTATAAATGGCTCAAAGAAAAATCATATTTTTATTTCATTTTATCATATTTCAAGATGGCTTCCCACTTTTACGATCCCGCATTTCTCTCTCTTTTTTAGAATCAGTATTCATTAGCCTGAAAAATTGAACTCATAGCCCTAGTATAGGAATTTCTTCTGATTTGATTCTCCTGCACCCTGCACCCTGCACCCTGCACCCTGCACCCTGCACCCTGCACCCTGCACCCAAGTAACTTCCAAGTAACTCGAATGCAGGCTAGTTAGAATTGATTTATTTATGTGACCATACTTATCAAAGCCAAGGGTACAGATGAAATGGTCACCTTAGGTACTACCAAGCACAACAGTGCCAGAGATCAATACGGCAGTAAATAATCTGTTCACTCTTTTATTCATCTTTTACTCCACACTCCACGTTATTTGAATTTCGCTTTCCAAATTATTTATATTTGAAAATAAAGAATAAACCACGAAGTATTAAAATATTGGCTTTGAGTCTGATATTCTCGATATTTCGTTAACACTAAACCACTACATCTAACGACAACCGTAACCTAGCGTAACAAAAATATAAAATTTAAAACAACAACTGTTTGTTAATAAATTAAAGCATAGCCGTATTAAAACCTCAATAATTGACAACAATATCAACCAGGAACTGAAATTAAATGTAATATGAGTGATATGTACAGTTTTGTTTAACAGCCAAACGTACCTGACTTAATATATAAGTCTATAAGAATATAAAACGTGTCATGCAGCACCAAATAACGATTAAACATAAACATTACAGCTTCATTTACCTGCTCCAATGGCAAAACTTTGACAGATAAAGAAAACCAAGGCAAAGTAACTCAAAATAAATAATAATAAAAAACGTGTCGTTTATCTAACTGCTTTTCTCAAGAATCAAAGTCTTGGGTTGCGATTTCTAATTTCATGACATTTGCGATGGTTGCAACGCCAAAGAAGCTCGTATAGTTCAAAAAGGCCATTAGCAATCTACAATTACCACGTCACGAAAGTTTCACTTAAATAATGCATTCTGTTTATGCATGTGCTTGAAAATTGATCTCTTTTTTTAGAAATTCAAGTAAAACCTGACTCTAAAACTACACGCACAGTCAACCATGCGCATTAGGCTCATGAACTCCCTTAAATTCCACCGTGGCATCGGAATCATACCTTTCCTTTCAATTTGAAACAGAGTTCTATGTTTCTCTAACAAACATATGGTATTGCAACCATTGCAAAGCGTCAATATCGTTAGCACTATATATATACCTTTTTATGTTTTTTCTGATCCTAAGATACGATTTTCCCGTTCCCGAACGTTTCAGAAACTTTGAAGACATTTTAGGACGTACTACATGGAGCCTTTCCTGAGGCATAAACTGTGGCTTCCAGAGTCACAACCACTAAGTCCTAATCTATAACACATCCCTTGCTTATTTTACCCAACCGAAAAATGTCGAAAATTCTACCATATAGTTGACAAGTATTTTGTTTCTTTGTGTGTTTAGTGAACTCAGCTTTCCTTTGTCGAACTCACAGGATATGATAAGAAACAAAGAACATCCCCACTATCATAAGGTCTGACGTATAAAATTTGAAATATATTTGTGGATACTGTATTCAGCCAAACGTTTGAGCCTGTTTGATGATGATAACGATGGTCTTAGAATAAAGTGAAACGCGTTTTCCGAGTGAAGAAGTTTTTCACATATAGTCTCGTTCAAATCAAATTGTACTCCACTATTTAGTCAGGTAGTGGTTTCCCGTTCCACGTACTGCGTAAAGCTGTGAGATTATAATCTATCAGAATTGTGTAAATGCCAGTGGCTAAAAACATTATCCCTAGATACATTTAATAAGTGGCTAAACCAGTTGTACTCTATCTCCTATTAGAATTTGACCCGTAAATTTCTATTTTTCTAAGGTTCTTCTAGCTAATATCCTTTCTATTCAAATTCTATCAGATAGGCTGAGTAATAAATTAAAGGGAACTAAACCTTGTAAGTCTGAATTAAAGATAGACATTATGTTCAATTGTTAATTATTACAAAAATAAATATATTGCTGAATAATCAGAGTATTTGAATGTTTTTCTTTGTGACTGAGAACTACGTTTCATTAGTTAGTCTATATTGCATCATTGTTTTCTCGAGATGCGATGCGTGACACATCAAACTTTAACTCTTAACTATGAGTCAGATCTTTAAGCTAGCGTGACCGTCGAAAAGAAATAGTATGTACGTACAAAGTAGAAAGTATGTAGAGATTAACTGATGGGTTTTTGTTGTTGTTGTTGTTGTTGTTAGAATATTATTGTTTTTTCTTATTGTTATTATTATTATAATGATTATTCTTATTTTTATTATTGATTGACTTGCCTTTAAATGATCCTCGTTGTTAAGGATAATCAATGTTGGTAATTTTCAGTTTAAATGTGTTACGTTCCACATCTCGAACTTTGACAAGCATTTACCATTTTAAATTTCTAACCACCAAATCTTTCCTAACTAAGTTGTGGATCCAATTTTTTCTCTCTGTCGGTACTATCCAGCCCTTCAATCCTCTGGCGTAGTCATTTCGTTTCTAAGAGCTACGAAGAGTAATTCCACGAAAAGGCAATGCTTTTATCTTCGAACATGTTCCTAGCGACAAGCGAATTTGTCTCATGGCCGTAAAGCATTTTTCCTAGACAGCCAAAGCATTAGATACTCAACTTTGTCTTGCAGTTCAGCTTCATTCTGGACGCAATATCCACTTTTTCCTTGCCTCCTAAATTTTACAGCTTTTCCTGTAACAAAAATATTTCTAAAGCAAGTCGTTTCGTCGTTTAACTGTTCTTTTCGACTAACCGCTGGCGGTAAAGATCGTGGTTATGAGTATTCTTTTTGCAGCGATCTGCACGAGCTGTGGTCCTCTATATGACGTCACGTGACTTTAGATGACAAATCCTGAAACTAAATCAACACAATGATCCCGATGACATAACTGTCATAAATTGATGTAATAAATCCACGTAAAGTAAGATGATAAATGTTCTAGCTTTCTATAATTCAAGCAAACATTAAGGACCACTGCTTTCCGCCATCTTAGCCTTCGCTTGGGCTTTTTTCTTCTCGCGCAGAAGATTTTCGCTCTCGTCATCTTCAGCATCATCTCCTCCCATCAGTGAAATAAAGCCCCAGGGTGGTTCGTCCTCGAACAACCGACTGATCGCTAGCAGGGCACTGGAGACGACAGCAAGACCAAACGTGAAGTAGACAAACGTGAGGACTGTGAAGGCAATGACGTAGCCGGGGTGCTCTTTCTCGCTTTTGGATGGATGCTGAGGCACGAAATCTCCAAAACCGATTGTACTAAGCGTGATAAAAGCGAAATAAACTCCCTCGAAAAATGTCCAGCCTTCGTAGCTTTTGCCTATACCTGCCAGAAATAGGATCATTCCCGTGACCATGATGAATATGCATGCAACGGTTTTCAGGTAGATTTTACGAGGTTCTCTGTTGAGGATCCTTGAGTCGACAAATTTCCAGAAGTTTGCCGTCGTTTCGGTAATCCGTTCGCCGATCGATTTGAGCATCAGGCCGGTGATTGGGATGCCAAATATGGCGTAAAATATACAGAAAATTCGTCCCCATATCGTACTCGGAGCCATTTTCCCATAACCTGGAAAAACATGGTCACGGTTATATTGACTTAGAGGATTAATGCAGTCAGAATAGAAAATAATTTGTATTCCTGGATGACTACTTTAGCGATGTTCAAAAAACTTTGGCTCCTCCAACATAGGCGACCTAATGAAGTTATATGCTATACATTCCGCCCCGAGTCCAAACCTTAAACCTTTTCACAAAAATAACTCCAGCATTAGGTCTAGGTTAGGTCCAACTGAAAGAACCAAACCTTTCACCATTACTATGTTTCACTAGCTTTTTAAAGGTTACCTCTTTGCGAAAGGTAGTATTCTAATAAGGAAAAATGCAAACGATTGCATCAACAAAGATCGCTTTATTCCTTCAGATAACACAAAAGCGCCAAATAAACTTCAAAGTCAGGATTTGAGAGAAAAATCGGTGGTCACTAAATCTTTTGATGAACACACCGTTAATATGAGTAACGCTGAACGTTTGTAGTAGTGATTGCTTTTCGTTTTGGCTAGTAAAACGAAAACAAACTGTGTAGAGGGATGCTAAACATGAAAAGATCTAATGGATGGGTGAGCCTTGTTCAGAGCAATGAGTATCTTCAGTGATTTGTTCATTTTCACTCACTTTTGGACATTATTTCACTGTATTTAGTACAACTGGACAATTAGTTCTTTTACACCAATTCGTGCAAAAATCGTTAGGTCATTAATAGTGGAACTCATCTGCAATGGAAAATGCGCAAATGCATCTAATGGAGTTTAGATAGCTTGGTGAGTGATTTGAAAATATCGCTCCTTTGAAAATGCGGCTGCTTTCTCATTATAACTTCATAATGTACAAAATTAAGTTGCTGTTACCTAGTCAACTTAACTTTCTTTTCTAATGGTTTTAACCATCATGAAGCCATTAAAAATTAATGTGAAATTCTCTCCTAATGGGCACTTTCGGTTGCTTTCGTTATTCTGAACATATATTCGTTGTCATATGCGTTTTATGATTTGCAATGAATGGTTTGAGTACCAGTTGAAAAGGTGCTAACGAGAAACTCGTCAATTAAATAAATTGAAGCGTTCCTTGTACGTGTTTACAACTGATAAGTTCATCAGCAACACACACGTTATCAAACTTAAATTTATAGTGAACGATATTATTTTTTCAATATATCAGTAAGTTCTTATTCATAAAATGTCAAATGGAAAAACAAATCTAAGTGAAGTTTTGCGTTTAACCTGAAATCATGTATGAGGCGTTGTATAACCTTAGCAAAGAATATTTTCACAAAATATAAATATTCAGTCTCTAAACATTTCACTTAACATATATGTCGAATTTGTGTCGTTATGTTTTTTCATGTTATGAGAAGAGTGAATTTAAAGAAGTGTGTTATGCAAATGTACATTCCTCGTTTCTGCTTTCGTCCTTAAGCTTTAATCGTTCGAATGCTGGGATGGTGAAAATGCATTTTTTTATAATACCCTAGTTTTATCCTACTCGTTTCCTGTTATTGACAAAGAAACAATTTACTAACCCCTTCTCACTTACTACTTAACCGTGTAAAAAGGAATTGGCAAAACATAGTAAACTTGACAGCTATAAATTCGAGCAAACCTTTTTTTCTCTACAAACATCTCTGATTACGTAAGGATCGTCTTTGAATAATTTATGACGGACAATTTATGTTTCATAGTAAATACATACATTAAAACACTACCTTTGCACTAGACATTTAATTTAATTGCTTGCATCAACAGGCATCACTTGCCTGTTCACCTCTAGCCCTCTAGCAGTTCAGTAATTCAGTAAAAAGTCAGTGTCACATAGTTTGTGAAAATTGGTTTTCTAAAATGAAACGCAATCACTCGAAAGTATCATCTAAGATCTGGTATTAAGTTTTTTATTTAAATTGCCTTGCATTACTTAGCGTCTTGTTCATCAAAGGAAGAAAAGTCATCGGTATGCTTAACACTGCTTTGATTCTGATGTGTTTTATCTGTGATTTATTTCTAGCAGCATTAAAATCCAACTAAAGAGTAAAAATAATTCATAACTTCAACACTGCTGACTTTGATGGACACCATATACTTTTTCATATTAAATTTCAATTTAACTCAAAGGAAAAAACAACTGAATTACAGACCTCCTGCTTAGAACTAAGATTTTATCTGGGTTGTGCAACTTTATTGACTTGCGTGGACGCATATTTCCTACTTTTTTTCCTTATCGTAATTTTTCAATTAATTTTCTACTTTGTCTAGAAATAAGTCTATACCTTCCTGCTGTTAGATAACCGCGAAAACGCATATCAACTTCCCCGATTATGTCTCTTTAGGAATAATATAGTCTTAAATTTTACCTTTCCCCACAAAAAAAATACTCTGTAGGTCACACTAAGGGCTAGAAGACTCAAAACTAGCGAAAATCCCTTCATTCTCTCAGTTATGTCTTAAGGTTTATGTGGCTCATTCACTGTGACTTCACTGTGCCGAGCAAGATGTATCATTGCTGAAGAGACCGAACGACCAAACAATAACATTTAAATGATAATTTTGCTTCGGTAATGGAGGGATTAATGGAGAATTACTTTACTTTAAAGGGTCAGTGACCTTTTGTAAAGTAAGTCAAAGCAAAATAGGAAATATTCAATTTGAAGGTTCACTGGTTTTGAATAAACTTGTCCACTTTTCTTATTTGTTATCATCTGACTGAAACGTTTATGGATAACAGAAATAGGGTTACCTTTAAGGTCTCTCTAAACGTAAACTAGACAAAGTACAATGTAAAAGATGTAAAATACAATCTGATTATTGTGTATATACCTTGAGCGTAATGTATTATTCGTATCTTCACCTAAGTTCGAGAGCTAAAGAAATGTTAATCTCTTAACTGAAATTAAAATATCTTTTGGAGTATTCCTTCGTCCTATTGCCTATTACATTTTTATTTTTCTTCCCAATGATGAGAAACAAAACTTTTATAGCAAATGAGAGACTATGAGAAAACAGAATGTATATGAAAATATGAATATTGGAAATATTTCAGTTTCCTTTGAGAACTGTATAATAATCTTCCATATGCATGTAGCTCATTTTCATAAGAAACTTAGATTCTTTTCGAGATATCAGGATGAATGAACCCAAACAAATGATGATTCTCTTTTTGTGCCATTTTACTGACTAAAAAATATATTTATGTTCGTGTACGAGGCAAGCCAATGATATATAAATACGAAACTACCCAATGCATTGGACCTGACCAAGCGCACGAATTCCCTAAATATTTTCTGCTTCGCTTCACTTCGGTGTCTTAAGGAATATTAAACGTTAATGTATGAATTGAAAATCGTGGACAAGGTTTTTGGAAATCAAGAATTTTAAAACCAAATAAATTAGGATACTCTCGCACAAAACCCATCAAACAATATTTTATCTCTAACTTACAATAAAAGACATAAATCTTTTATACATTAAATGGAATTCCCAATTACTTTCAATTATGTCTCGAGAAATCTCACATTTATACATATTTATTCAAATGCGTTCTAACACTTAGGAATATCGTTTACTTAGCTGGAAAGGTTTTACTTACTTTGTAATGTTTCTATAGCACTATGGCCATCTTAGTTCAGTTGTTATTTAAGTTAATTTCTATTGAAAGACATTATTTTTCTAAGCGAACGTGCTTCCTAACGTAACCGAGCGACATATCGCTTGTGGGTTTAAGGTTATCAGCTGTGGCCAATAAAGAAAAACCGCAATCTTTAATAACAAATATAATCTTCGGTCTTGCAGACTGCCTTAAAAGAAAGTTGTAACGATTCTTTTCCGACCTTTCAAATTTAATCACTATCTCTTTTCGCCATCAGAATTTTAGGCCGAAAGGGCAACACTGGAAAAATTGACAAAGGCAATACACTATAACCAAAAGAAGAAAACAAACGGATTGTAATCAAATTTCAAATAATAACCATTGCTTAAGAAATTTGCGATTTTTCATGATTTCTGTTATTTTGAAAGGCTTTTTGGCAAGAGAAAAACATTATAAAATAAACTTTTTTATCTTTGCCTGTTTACAATTTCGACGCATTTGGTGTGTAATCTAAATTGCGTCTAAAATATCTCTTTTTCCTGATTTCCCTTCAGCCGGACAAGAAATTTGTTTGTTAGACATAGTTTTACTTCATTTCTCAATAAAGTAATAGAAAATAAGCAAATGGGATCATAAAAATCTGCCGGAAACCACCTTCCTACGTTCGTAAATATTTCTCATCCACACGTACTTGATGAAAGCTAGAATAAAAATAAAATACGGAATCCCTAATATAAAACCTACACAGAAAATTTTTATTCTTTAAAACTGTCCCCATGGAAAAGTTCATAAGGACATTTCTAAAAAAAAATGACCCATTTTCTTCTCTCCATGTAACGACAACATGGCGAACTTAAGGCTAATTGCTTTACATCACTTACAGATGGAAAGACAACCGCCATTACTAAATGATTTTTTGAAACACACACATCACATAAAAAGTTAAATACAACTATGTGCGTTTTGATTCAATGGTGTTTTGTAAGGCTTGAGCAAGTTTCAATAGCAATAGGTTTTAAATCGTGGATTGAAAATATCTGTATTGGGCATGCAAGGATCCACTATGAAGTAATTTGCATTTCTACAACACAAGTGATCAAATGAGTGTTAATGAAACCGTTTTTACGCCGCTTAAAGGAAAAACCCTTTCTACTTGTTAATTTTTTCCTTTGAGCAAGCGATACCGACAGCAGAGTTATCCGAAGGTTTTTAATTCTAATTTAGAAAGGGAAAAACATTTCTTGAGCTTGGATGACGAATTGCCTAAGTGGGGAATTTAGTTCTTCGTCGCTCTGCTTCATTTGTGAGGAGGCGGCATGTTCCTAAATATACAGAAAGCGGAAAACCATTTAAACATTCAATTTAAAATTTCCTAAAAATAAAGCTACATATGTTTTATTTCCATATTTCTTTACTGTTCGACAGACGAAAGAGGGTTACAGTTTTGCAAGCGTGTCGCTTTCTTCGTGAATTTCGTCAAAACCACGGTACCGAAAACGCGTTAAAATACATTTAGTCTTCGGCAGGTGGTGTGGCTGTTATTGAGATCAATTTTTCGCTATTTCCATTTTTGTTTATAGTAAACATGGCCTACTCAAGCACGGCACAGGGGCCGAACGCTTACTTTCACTCTAGCTAAACTCTATTCATCATAAAAATACAGTTTATTAGGTAATCGCAAAACCCGGGCGTGATAATTTCTGTGAATAACAAAAAACACATGAAATTGATAAAGAAATATCCAGATTTATTTGATCGGAAGTAATGAAATATGGCCTTGTAACAAATTGGTCCTCAAATGCACTTTCGCAGTCTGGATATTTCTCTCATTGGTGAAACTTTTCTCTCTTTTTTTCATAAATGAAGGCAATTTGATAAAAATGATTTCCTCATTTTTTTCTACGACATGAAAGCCAAATTCTATGAATTCTATGGTACATTTCATTCAAAATTATATTTTGAATGAAAACAAAGTTTCTTCACCCTAGGTTGAAAGGAATATTGGTAGCTCTGTCACTTCGAATGTGACGGCTAAGAACCTCACGTCGGTAATCGCAAGTCTTAATCAGTACTTTTGGTCTCGCAAATCGAATTTCTGGGCTTGTTTCATGAATTGGTTTCCGTATCTTGTTTAGTTATACCAAGTTTTAGTTTCCTAATAACCCATGTCATGAAAAACCCTCTTTCACGGTACCACAGCTGCTTTTAAATAAATATACATTTTTTGTGGCGGAAAACTTAGCAAACCGAAACGAGAGGAAAAAGACTTCACAAACGTTCATTTCATTTCCGTGCATTTTTTATACATTACCAGAAACGCGAATTTACCACCTCGGCGTGACGGTACAGCATTTCCCTGAGAAAAATAAAATATTCATTTGGCGGTAATTTTTTATTTCGATCGAAACGTCAGATTCACGATCTGAATAGTCAAAGCTCAATTTTTTTTATTTACTCGCTCGAAAATAGGCATTTAATGATAGCTTTTCTAATTGTACCGTGACCTGTTTCCTCTCGATATACCGAGAAGTTGAAATTCTTGATTTTTCGCTTCGATGAAATTGGATTTTATTTTTTCAAGCAGTGATAGAAATAAATGAAGCGCTAAGCTGCCATTGTGTTTTTTGTCGTCTTCTTTGCTATAAGTTCATAATCTTTTGATCGCTATTTTGCATAATACAGCCAAGTCACAGCTTGAGTTAGGACATTGTCCTCCAGTACGAAAATTGATTCTCCCAAAAAGCGATCGACGGTTTGTTTTCCTTTGAAAAATTACAAAACTCGATGATTTGCTGGTTTGCGCCTCGGTGAAATGCTCCATTTTTATGTTTAGCTAATGAATTCATCGACAGAACAACTCCGGGAAGCAAAACAATCTGCTGGCGAAACGCATCGGAAATACAATTTTGAATATTCATGTTCAAAACAGCATTTTGATCCAAGCTTTTTCCTTAATTCGCTACAAAAGGAGGCAGGACTTTGTTGAAATCGTTAAATCCTCGTTCTCGAGACCAGCGATTTTTTTTTTCGTAATATGTTTGAAAATTAATAAGTTTACATCAACCAAAAGGCAAACTAGAGATTCAATTTGCCGAAGTTTCGCAAGATAACGAGTAGAGTTTGACAGCGGTAAATCACGCGCGGAGCCCTTTACTTAGAAAACTTAAAATTAAGTCACGGTTGAACGACTGAAACCTTTGTAAGCTAGCAACGGCGAGGTCAGAGACCCAAGAATTAATATTATCTTCTCCTTCGGTCATTTAATTTACGAAATGGTGGCTTTGCGTTTTTATGCTCCCTGCCAAGCGAAAGATATACTCAATACATGCGTTAGCGAAGACATTAGAGAGAAGCGACATTGAGTTCTGAGAGCACTAAGTTCTCCGGACAGTTGAATGGTGTGTCGCAGGCCAATGCTAGCCTTGTAAATTAACAACACAAAAAGCAGCTAAATCCTCTGAGTGAAAAGGCAACGAGATCAGTTTAAACGCAAGACGCTCGGCAAACATTGGGACACCTAACACGCGACAACGAGAGAATGACAAACTTGTACTCACCAATTGTTGTTACTACGGTGCCCGTGAAAAATAACGAACCGGCAAAACTCCATCGGTCGTAGGCCACATCGAAATATCCATCGTCGATTGCCTTGGAAATTTCTGTGAAGAAGTTACTCATCTCCTCGTCCGAAATGTTGTACTTTTCTTTCATGTTTTTTTGTACTTTGTCAAAGTGATGAATTTCACGGTGTTCCGCGCCCGATTCGATCGTTTGGAAAACTGCTGCGCCAAATAGCAGATACACTAAGAACAGAGTGGTTCGGAGGACTAAATTTTTAGTCGGGCCTTTCAGCGCCCTGAGGAAGTTTAGAAAGAAAACCCCCATTTGGCGAGCGCGAGAGAGCCTTACCGACCGAAGCTCTTGTTGCCTGCGGTACGCGCGACTCCTGCTTGTTTGTGATGGGTAGATATGACGAACATGCTATTTTCTTGACCACCGGAGGTAGGTACTCTTGTCGACAATCGTTACCTGATAAGCTTGTGACGTCACAGCTGGCAATATTGTTGAGCAGCGAAGTATGAATAGCTTGATTAGAGGATATTGTATTCGCAAATTCAGAATATAGCAGAGTCTATTGTCAAGGGCCTGTACATAAACACAGGTAATTGGCCACGAGCGCGGGCTCGGCACCTGCCTAGCGCGGGAAAACGTGTAAGCGTTCTGCTTCCCAGAGCGCCGAATAAAAATTGACATACAAGCATCTTTGGCGCTCCAGTGTTCAAGGGTGTTTAGTCAAAAACAAGCCGCATGAAGTCCCGAGCTTCTATTGTTATTAAATTTGCCATATAAGGCAATTGCAATCATTTTGAACAAGAAGATTTCCGCAATGTAGGAAATTTATCATACAAACTCAGTTCCGGTGCTTTGATCTGAATGCAAATTACGCTCGCCTGCCATTCGCAAAAAAGATCTTTTCTAGAATGTAAGGCTCGCAATTCTGGCGTTTATAAGAAGTAAAATGACCGTGAAGCGTCCGAGATTTATTCAGAAAAATTCAGGATTTAAGGTAGCATGAATATATTCAAAAGGCCCTGGCAGGTCTAGAGACAATGGAGATTGAACTGTGCGTGGCAGCTGTCTCAGGTAGAATTGAGCGTAGCAAGGCAAGAAAATGCACAATTACAAAATAAAATGTTTAGAAAACATAATATCCTTACATTATAACAGCGGCCAAAATCTGATATTTTCCAAATATATTTATTAAATTTAAAAAACTCGCTTTTTTTCTGTTAACACCGGGATACTTCGTTCGAAATCCATATTTTAGCCATTAAATGTCATTTGAAAAAAGACTTCCTTATTTCTAAATGGGTAAAAACACAAAGTTATTTGTTTTCATCGTGATGAGAACTATATTGTCCATTATTTTCGTTTGGGAAACTAATTTTTTTCCCAATGTCTCGATATCGGTGAAAAAAGTAATATGCGATATTTAAATTATTATTTTTCGAACGCAGTTTATTTCGAGAAAATTTGTCCAGTTTATTTAACATGTCATGCGAATTGTAATCAAACCAAGATGAAATGGTTTGCGAAGACGCGTTGATTAATTTTTCATAAAACTCAAAAAGCATAGCGTTCTGGTATAACGAATACCGGCTGCATCGTTTGCAAGAGTCGCGCTTCGGCCGCCTAAAAGGAGAGGCAGGAATTCAAAAGTCATGCATTATTTTGCCTTTTTAAATTGGGAAGATTTATTGACAGATTTACGACGCGATCTTTTTTTGTTTATTCCGCTCGACTGTCCAACTTTCATCCAATTTAGTTTGGCTTCCACTTATGTACATGTCTCCGAAAATGAGATATATTTGCATTGGGCCAAAGAAAGAAGACCTCTTGTTTGCATTAGATGTTGCTTCTCCTTCTAGTCGCACGAAATCCTGACCCTTCGTTCGAGCGTTCAAATTCAAAATATTGACATGTATGTTGCCTTTTGATGCAAATCAAAGTTTATTATTAAAAATGTTTCCTCTGATTTTTAAGATATTTCTTTTTTTGATACCGAATGCTAAAAGTAACTCCAAAATCAACACCGAAAACCATTAACCCGTCTTTACTATTGTGTTCCACTCTGTGTCCAATTTAAGGAAGAATTTTTTAAAAAAATGTAAAACTAAATCTAAATTTTTCGCCGTCTGTATATTATATTCTTGTCTTAATTTATATTTCGATAGACAAGCGACTGCTAGTTTTGAAAGACCTCAAGACATCTCCTCTTAGTCTCAATTTGATTTATTATCACTTTCTTCTTATCAAAAAAATTAATTGAAATTCCTTTCTCTTTTCTTAATGAACTTGCTGCTACTTATTCGAATTTCGGGATTTATTAATTTTAAGGCTTCTGGTAGCAAACAACATTTGGTATTGCACATTCTAACCAAAAAGGATTTAAATATCCTAGCAACGAAAATGGGACCACCTCGAATATATCTATATATCTATCTATATTTTGAGAACTCAAACCCTTTTGGCTTTTAAGGCTAGCGGCAAATTTAAGTTATTTTATAAACAAATTGCAGGAAAAAATATCTTCTCAAAAGCCTTAAAACGCACTCTGTTTTTTTCAGCATGCTTTGAGGCAAGATGGTTTTTGGATGAAAACACACATGAACACATGAACAAACATGTAACATGTTTGCAATTCGCCCACAATTTGCAAATTAAAATGAAATCTGCTCATTCAACTTCGCATAATAAATGTAGGATTTGAACAGCTAAACTTTCGGTTAATTGCATAACGAGAATTTAAAATAATCCTGAGTTAGGATAAAAGAAGTTAATATCCGTGGGAAGTGTGGGTCTGATTTCTTGTGACGCAAGTTAGATTTTCTTTCGGAGTGATTATGCTTCTATCCCACGCTTTCCTTGAGCGGAAAAATTGTTTTTTTTAGTTTATAACAATGTGGCCTTGTCATAAATGAAAACGAAATCTATTGAAATTCACGGTTGAGGTTTAATCCAACACAAGAATATCGGATTTTTAAGAGCCAATGATACTAGAAGGCCAACTATCACGGAATATTCTGTTTCCAATGTTTTTAAGTTGAAAATTTGCTGCACAAATAGAATTTGGACGAGTTAAAATACTTTTTAGCTGTTTGTTACTTTGGGTAAACTTTTATTTCATCAATCTAAGATAAATTAATTTTATCACTAATTTTTATCCGCTTTTTCCAAAGCGATTGTGTGCCTTGTGTTTTTTTCTGTTTTCTTTTTCCTTTTGCTGCGGTTCGGTAAAACAATCTATTATAAAATCTTAAATGTAGAAATCAATGCATCTGTATTTTGATAATAACCGATAAACTAAGAACCCGTGTTCCCTGAGAGACTTTCCCTAAGAAGCATCTGTCATTTAATTGATCACAAATCAAATTTATGTCGCATAACAACATTTTGCTTCGTAAAGAGAATACGTTGTTTTAAACAGATACCTCTATTGTAATTGATAAACATCTTCACCCCATGTTGTTTTGAGCACAAATATTTGTTTGCTTTAGGTAAAAATGGAAAGATTAATTGCCAAAATGATGCCATTCTTAGCACGAATTCTCTTGAATATCCAAGCCGATAATTTCAGTATCACCATGCACAATCAGTGTCAATAAATTCTTATCTACTATTATTTTAAGGGATTTTTAATCACAAGCAAAATTCATCACGTTCGCTTGTCTGGCCCTAGAAACCAAACACAATATTCAACTGATCAAATTAAACTTTAATTTAAATTTCACGTTTTTTACGTTCACAGAACAATTTTAAGGAGTGTTCTCTAAGACTGTGACAATTAATACATCGCACTTTGCTTGAAATTGTGTTCGAGGTGAATTTCTCACATTTACATCTATAAATTTTCTTCAAGAGAATAAGATTTTATAGTTCTAGAGTTTTGTTTATGACATCGTTGCCCCCTATAGTTAGCTGAAAGTTTTTCTCTTGTAATCAATTTTCCCAAATTACAAATTCTTGAAAACTAAGCTTACATAGGGTTTATTTCCACTGTTGCACGCTAAATGAACGTATAAATTGCGAGCCTGTCTCTTGTTTGTAGATTTTTCTCCGTCCCTCCGCGAAAGTAATATGATAAGGTCACGTGAACTGACTTCAAATAAATCGTACAGTTTTGCACAACATGCTAGGAAAGGTCGTGTTTACCCTTAAGCTGTGTAAATTGAAGGTTGAAATTGTTAGTTTTGGCTGTTTTATCTTGCAGTGCAATCCAGAGGGAAGACGTGTGGGTTTTGTTGTGCACATTTTTGGGGGTCACGGCGTGGTCTTGTGTTACGACCCAGTGTCACGCATGCAAGGCACTTCTGTTTGGTCTTCCACGCTGCTGGAAAAATTATCTGTTCGTAATTCTCAGCAAGATGGTGAGGAAGATTCCCAGTCAGCGAAATAAACTCTTTAAGTTTCCCAGCTAAGTAAAACCATAGACCACTTTCAAAAATGGCGGCCAATCATAAAATCTTTTGAAAGGACTAAAATGAGCCTTACTAACCTCACTTTGAAGCGGGTAATTCAAAAGAATTTTTACTCTTGAACAAGCTTAGTAAGGCTAATTTAAATGCATACAAAAGAATTTTAACTTGGCGGCCATTTATGATAAGGGTCTATAGCTAGGAATGAGTTTCTGGTCAGCAGGACTCTCACCAGACAGTTTTTCTGTACGTTAAACTGACACTGAATAGTACCCACGTACCGTAGCAGTTCTTCACTGGATCTAAATCCACTCAATAACGAATAGATAATTTAATTCAGGAGTTAATTGCCAAAGACCGAATTTTTCCCACTTTTCTTCCAGTACCATTCGGCAATCGGAGGATTCGTTTCTCGAACTCGGCTTTAAAAAAAAGTTCCACACTTGCCTTCGGTCTTGTTTCTGGCAGAACGACTGGATTTTAGGTCAGTTAACACGTACCAATTCAGCCAAAGCAACAAAATAGAAATTACGATATTAGAAACAAACTTATTGTATCGGCCTCAGTTCTTGGTGTTTTATTATCATTCTTGCACTCACGATTTGTTACAACACAATCTTCTAATATGCTATAAAATGTATACACGTCTTACTCTATCTAATTACTTAATTATTATCAATTTTTTTCCTCTCTTTCTGAAACTAGGATTTTTTGCGGGGTCAAATATCTTTCCACAGCGATCCCCTGCAACGATTTGCACCGACAACAGGTAATATTCTATACTGAAATGAAAATTAACTATATCATTGAAGTTACCACTAGATATAAAGAATTATTTTCAAGTTGAAAGGTTAAGCAGACATGACTGAAACGGTTTGAATGGAAGTGCTATATTTCACTGAGCTATTATTTAAGATTTTGATTTGTCACTGTTAGTTCTGAAAACTATCGGATTGATGCGTCTCATTAGTACTTGCTTTTACGATAATGTAGGTTTCAAAGGACGTCCGCGGTATTTAGAGAAGAATAAAGAGGCTAAGTTCGTTTATGGCGGTGAATTTGAATAGAATACTTCTCCAGGTCGAGAGAAATGCTTTGTATGGAAACATAAGCACGTTCGAGGCTTATGCTTTCTGTTGCCAACAGCGTATTGTTATTCAAATTCGGTGCAATTTCTAGTATTAGTCTATTACCTATCTGATGAACCAGGAAAACACAGAAGGCTCATTAAACGGTTCAGAGATATATTTGCAATTGAATTTGGCCTCGTTTATTTGAATTTTAAAGCCTTGCGCTTCTTTCTATTTTGAAAAAGATAATAATCGTTATATACTGTTTTCGATCGTATTAAATTTCAGCTTAGGAGCGAGGTCTAGAGGACACAAACAAAGAAAAAATGGCCATGTCACATTTCCTTTGTTTGTGTCCTCTGAGCCTCTCTATCAAGCTGAATTTCAATATATCGGAAAAACCCTCTTAACCATATCACTAAGTCTTATTCTGTATTGTCAAAAACGCAACATGAAGCTTTGAACCAAACATCGCGAAATGATAGAAAGCACTATAAGATGTGACATACTTATGGAACGTTCAAATCAGTCCCACTTGTCACTTGTCTTTTCTCGTATATGCACTAGTTATACAATGCTTTCGATTCTTATACTTTGAATATCCCACGAATTACTTGAATTTTCTTGGTCAACACACGAGTCTTTATACCATGCCATAGAAATACAGTGGCCATCAAAATCAGAGCAACATACACGCCGCGCGCGATTGATGGCCGTCAAATAAACAAAGGCTATCCTGTATTCTAATTGGCTAATTTTCGAGTTTTCTCTTGTCCCGAGGTTACTTCTCTGGCGTAACGTGGAGAAGGCCTAACGACGTCTTTTACCCTGCATATCTTTTGTGGGTGACCAGCGTACAACCCAGTTTTCTAAAGCTCTGTCCGCACTACACACCGGAGGCATTTGAAAACGACGTTTTCCCTCTTAAAATAGGTACGACAACAAATAGTGAAGATGACTTCCGGTGACGTCATCACGCTTGTTCCAGTACGGGAAAGTTCCTGCTTTCAAGTACTCTTCGCTACATGGGAATAAACCTGCTGCTTACTTCTCAGTTTCACTCTTTTTTCACTGTTTGAACAGGCTTGCTCAGAGATAAAGTACTCGATCAGTTGTCATCTGCACAGAACATTTGAGTAATTTTAACATCCACCGTGAGCGATTCATTTGTACCGCGCCGTACGACCGCAGATAACTGAAGCTCTGAGCTAAGCTATAATTGTTTACTGCTGGTAAACAATTATTACAATTGTGACAATAAAATGTGTTGTATTTGTATGCCTCATCACGTTTCACAAACACCCTGCCCGTTCGGTAATCAAGCTTTTTATCAGTGTTGTTTGTCTTGTGGTTGAAATTTCAGACGGTTCTAAAAGCAGCTGAGTGGCAAATCTAAGTTCTGGCAGATGTAAGACGGATACAGGAGAACGAAATCCTCGTTATTAATCAAGCCTATTTCGCATGAAAGCAGAATAAAATCTCTGATTTTCATGAACGAAGTCATTTTTGTAAAGAAACGTGGAGACCTAGGCAGCACACCCTGTATCCGGACAGCGAAATCCTAATCATTCGAGTTTTGAGGAGAAAACGGCGTTGTCAGCCTGGTCCTTCATACTCAAGGGCAAAGTAGTCGAAGTAGTAGCTCCCCGTAACGTATCTTAGGGCGCGTTCGTTTGGGAATATTCCGGAATAAGAATATATTCCGGAATTGGTAAGTTTTCGTTTGCCAAACGA
>OMLO01000936.1_pt1 | contig 21148 bp, 17 predicted proteins | sample 1674811 | NCBI WGS metagenome assembly OMLO01 (sample SAMN06265003, study PRJEB25207) | coral metagenome | isolation source: Coral host | place: Mexico:La Bocana,Puerto Morelos, Mexico | collected 2008-11-13 | reverse complement strand
GGATGCGTTGATGGTGGCATTCTTCGAAAGTGCTGGAGATGGGCCAGAGATCAAGCAGCGCATCATTTGCCTGCAAGGGTTGAAGTTACCTGAGGGAGCCAGGTGATGACCAGTGCCGAGCCCTTTGGCAGCCCCAATGCCGGCAAAAGCATTTGTGTCTTTTGAATGTTTGGCTGAAAGGAAGAGCTCCGACTGTGGCCAGACTGTGGACCCAAACTGTGGCACCTCCTCGGCTCGAAGCCGAGCTTGGAGAGCGAAGCTTTTGGAGTCGGCCTGTCTCCAGTGGAGGCGAGGATGTGGGTGTCCTTATATTGGCTGTTCACCTTTGCCACAACAAGTGAGTCAGTCACTCAGTGCTAGCGAGAGACTCACCTAGAATGGTTCCATTGCTATGTTAGTTTACCTTACCAGGGTTGCATTTGTCCAGGCGGCAGATACGGTGGGCCTCCCAGAGCCGGTGGTAGGTAACCAGGATTTGGGTGCAGCTGTCGGTAAGGGCACACTGTGGCATGCCCTTCAAGCAAGGATGAATCAGGCATCTGGACGAAGTGATCTGGACTAGAGAAAGGGCACCGCAGCCAGGCGTGCAGTGGCCGAGGGTATAGCCGTGGTGGCCGTACCCAGCACCTGCAGGCCACAGCTCCCCTACCATGGGCAGACCAAGGCGAGTGTCGTCTGTGGCTGCACATGCAGGGCAAGGAGCAGTGCCTGCAGATCATGGGAACACGAGCTGGCCTTGTAGCGAAGCTTTTGGCGTCGGCTTGAGCCAAGCTCGAGATTGTGAATCCGAAGTGTTCAGGGATCCAAAGACCTCCAGAATGTCCAAACCACCAACAGTCAGGACACCTTTGTGTGGACAAGAGCAGCTGGTGATTTTGGAGGCTGCTCATGGAGAGCAACCTGCCTCTGTCCATCGATAGGAGACTTCACGACCGAGTCTGGGGTAGGTTTTCCGTCTTATCCCTTCCAAGGTCAGCCTGCGATGCGGTTCCACCAGCTCAAGATCAGGCTTCGGTTGTGCACAAATTGTGCCCAAAGTGGCTCAACCTGGTCCAGCCCGAAGCGAAAATGGAGCCTCTTGAACTTCGGTCAGGTCTCTGCTGACTCCAGACTGCTATAGAGGGAAAGGAAGCCATGGACTGGGAACTTGGCGAAGAAGAGCAGGAATAGACGAACCTTGCTCTCGCGAAGGAGCATTGGCCTCCTGGTCCGGAAGCGATGATGGTGCAGAGGCTGATCTGACCACGTGAAAGCAGCCCCCCGCAACCTTGCAACCTTCATTGATGGTACTTACTATTCAGATGGCTGAGATGCAAGGCCCTCAGTTGAAACCAACTCCTGCAAGGCCCCCTCCTCAGTGGAGATGGGAAACATCGGCTTCGCGGCGGCCAAAAATACGTATTTCTGCCAGCTTTCGGGGCACGAGGACACTATTCTTTGCTGTGGTTTGTTTGAATTTGGGAAGACGATTTTTTTTTAAACAGGATGCTTCCTGGGTTGAAATGAGCCAGCCGGTGAATATGGTGCTATGGTTGTGAAGAAAATCAGAGTCAATTTGTTGATACGAATGGAAGAACCAAGGGATGGTGAGGTTGTGTGACCATTTGCGGCAGTGCGGCTGAAAAGAGGGTTGTGCACAGGGGACGATCGAAGTAGTGTTAGTAGCTTGGGATAAGAATTTTTTCGCAGGGCAGATTTACCTCACCGAAAATTAACACGTCCCCCCCAAAAAAAGGGAGCATTTCAACAAGGAAATTTCATCTTCCAATCATTGATTTTCACGGGATATCCGTTACTTGTCGGGGCAGTACCGAACCAAAAAATCTGGAGAAAAATGTGGATGTTCCGGCGATGACCAAGGGCATCTAACCAGAGGGAAACCTGTGACAGGAACCAGCAGGACCGGCAGCGCCCAATGGCAGCGTGGTTCATTTCCGCCTCAGTGAGGAGGAGGTCAGGGATTTTGGGTGGGAAAGATGGTTGATGATATCCTGCGCCAGTTGGTAGATAGTTTATCCCACTATTTATAGGGTTTCAGACATACCAGGTGGTGATCGCCGGATTTCTGAACCATCAACAGGATGAAACCCTCAGGGTTTGCTATAGCTCCTTCCCTGAAACTAACAGCTAGCCACTGACAAATCGGTGGTTGGGAGAGTAGTTTCCTTTTGGGTTGCGGTCTACTTTCAGGAGCGAACTGTTAGTTGTGGGGAGGGTATATACATATATTATTGTGGCAAGAATCACCAGCCAAAACAACAGAGCCATCCGAATTCCCATTCCAGCTGTGACGGAAAAATATGTTGTGACATGATTTGTTTTCTTAACCCGAAGTTGTCACAATCATTTTTTCCCGCGCCAGCCTGCAAGGCCAGGCAGTTACTCCTTCCTCTTTGGCAAGCAGTGCAGGTGTGGTTCGGGAGCATTGGCTCACTGGGGCAGCTTGGAGGGGAGCTTTTTTGGCATTTCTTCAATGGTAGTTTGAGTGAGGAAATGCCACTCCAAAAGGGATCTTAATTCTGGAGATACAAGTAATGTGGGAAAGAGACAATTTTGGCTGATGGTAATTTGGGAGCTAGTTGTCTTGTGGTAAAGAATTCAGTTTTTTTTAGATAGATATTCATTTGGATTTCCTCCTTTGTTTCCAGCACAGATTTGTTTGGCAATTCCACAAAAAGCTTCTAGATATGGCATGAAGACAACCTCGATTTTAATGAAGATGTAGAAACTGAGCCTCTTGAAAAAACCAACCATCTTTATACTTTTAATTTTTTACCGCAAGGTAATCATAAGGCAATTCATCATAGATCCATGGCAATAAAACACTCGTGAAGTTGGAGAACTTGCAATAATCTTGGAGGGGAAGATGTTATGGCTGAAGTTTTTTTTTTTTTGCGAAACAGCTGAGTTCGGGTCATAATTTGTCGAATCATTTTCAGGTGAGCAATGAAACACCACCTGGGTGTTTAGGGTAATATAGGGGATTAAACTACCCAGTTATGTGGGGATTGTAGTAAAGCAGTGTAAGGATCCTTATTAAACAACCAAGGGTTTTTCGTGGCTCCGCTGTTGTTTTCAACTCAGCTGAAGGTGCTGCCACTGCCAATACCAAATGCCCTGCTTCACTATTTCTCCACTTTAAACAGCAATGATACTGTTGATGGAAGAAATCCATCAGTTGATAAGTAGCTTCTCCCATTGTTTACAGGGTTTTTGCAGCATCCCAGGTGGTTGTTTGGGAATTCTGAACCATCAACAGTAGGTTGTGTTTTGTTTGTGTAGGAAGGTACTGGAAAAATCGATTGTTTTAACGTCCAAGGCAGGTGCAACTGGAGAAACTCCTCACAAAATCGCTGGGCAAGAACATTTTTTTCAACCCCCATTTTTATTTTGGGATGGTACCAGGAAGGAATCCGAACTTTGGGTGGGCAAGTTCCTCCAGGTTTGGCGTGGGTGAATGTTTAGTTTTTTTGTGTCGGTCCGAATTTCTGCATTGATGAGGCAGATCTACAAGGAACAGCTGATAAACCGTCCATGGCTTCCGTGGGGGTTCCCCTTTGGAAGGATCTAGGGAGGAGGAGTTGTTTCCGAAAGGTTTGAGGAAAAGGGAACTTGAAACAAAGAGAAACAAAGAACGAGGTCTGGTTTGAGGTTTTTGATGTCTAGATTCTAGATGTCAAACAAAATGAATTCTGATTGAATCTTAGGCAGAGATGAGGCTTTGATGATGTGATTTCACTAGTGAATATGAACAGAATCTCATTCGGAAAAGCCGAAAGGCAAGCGATTCGCTTTCCACCGCTGGTAGCCTTTATTGAAGTGAATCTAGGATTTGTACATATTTAATCATGCATACCTGGAACCCATTCATGACCCTTGTTTTGATTGCAAAGGGCCACCTTTTGGAGGGTTGAATCCCAAAAATTGAGGACTTTCACAGGTTCCAGGTATATATAAACAATACATATTTACAGGTATATTTTTACTTATCACGAAGTGCCCACTGAGCAGGAAGGTTTTGTTTTGTAGTCTTTCAACCCAGAATTTACCCAGCGGAAACAGCGGATGGTTTTCACCTTGGATTCCGTGCGATAGTCAGAGTGGTGGTTTTATGTAAAGCCGCTTTGTTTGATGAGGAGAATCTTCGTTTTACATACTGGGAGCATCTCAATAGGTTTTTGTATGGATATTTCTGTCAGGATGCAGAATTGCGTTTATTGATTTGGCAGATGACTTGCAACTGACAGTTGTTTGTGGAGGACGATTGGATGAAATCCAAGTTCTATAGTTTACAACAAAGGGGGATGTCAGAATTAAAACTTCTCATGGGTTCTATTGTTTTTTTTAAGTAGTTTCCCTGAAACTAACAGCAAAAGCCCCCTGAACATAGGCCTTAAAAGGGCCCCAAAAAACAAAAGGCTCCCTCTCCCAAAAACCATCCAATTTTCGAGGGGCTAAAAGCTGTTAGTGGTACACCCCCGAAGATTTAAGATAGAACCTGAAAATGATGGTTTGGAAGATATATTTCCTATTGAAATAGTCCCTTTTTAGGGGACATGTTAGTTTTCCAGGGGTGTACCTTAGAGAGCATCCCTCCGGCATTTTCCCAAGGGTTCCCGGTGAACCCCCTTGTTGACCCACCAGCTGCGGATACCTTGGAGCCTTCACCTGTGCCTGAGATTCTGGCAGCTCGCGCTTACTTTGCTCAAGACAAGTTGGCATGTTCAGAGGTGCCTTCAAGCCTTGGTTTTTTTGGTTGGTCCGTTTGGGGGAAGAATGGATGGATTGGAGAAGTGAGAGACACTTGAGGGACGTTTTTTTTTAGGACGGAACTTGGAAATGATGAGATTGACTATTTTTTTGAAGACATGAGATTTATTAGCCTTGCAGTCCCATTTAATTGTTTGGTAGATCTGAGAACCGATATACAGTATATATATACCTGTTTTTGAATTGAGATGAAGACATGCAAATCTGATGGAACACGATCTGGGTTGACTTTCCAAATTGAGTTGGGTTTTTAGTTCCCAATCATTTACTCTAGGGTCAAATAGATGACTTCCTGTTCCCTAGAAGCAAGCGAATAAAGTTGTCACATACTTTCTTTAGATTCATAGATATTGATAGGTATATGTGATTTATATATAGATATTGATAGGTATATGCCATGTGTCATGTCAAATAGATGTATATATCATTGGAGCGCCGATTACCATTATGGGTTACCAGCAAGGTGGAGATGACGGCTGCTTTGGTCATGGGCTGGGCAAAGGTCTTGTCCTATTCGCAGGCCGGAGTTCGGATGAAGGGACCAATTTGATGTTATTCGGAAAAGTTCGTGTGAGGTAAACCAAGCAATGACAAGCAAAACCATCCTAGAAAAGAAATCTCCAAGAGGATCAGCGGAACGGACCCCAAAAAAACCTGAGTATCTAATAGCTCTATATAGCAACTTACCTAATTAGGGGTCCGTTGGTAAGGTCGCATTTGATTTTTGATGGAAATGAAAGATCCAGGATTTTTTTGTAGTTAGGAAGAGAATCGAATTTTGCATGTTGATTTACAAGCAGGTATTACAGTAGAACTGATGCAAGGACTAAATTGTAGTGCTCTACTTTTTGGGAAATCATACCATGGAGGCACCAAATGCATTTTGGCACCATTTTGGCAGGATTTTTCATCCCCCACCTTTGATTTTGAGCGACATTTTCGTATTTACGGAGCCGCTATCAGATCCATGGTATTTGGAACCATGGTAATTTCCCTACGCAAACAATTCGCTGAAGATTTCCCTATTTTCCATGGTAATTTCCCTATGGATTTTCCATGAAATTTGGACCACCTGAGCCACTGAATTCCCTCGGCAGGCCATGATGGTGGTGGATGAAGCCTTAAGAAATTTGGATTTTCCGCAGTCCGTCTTCACCAGGTGGTGGAAGCCTTGCGAAGGGTTGGAACCGGGGATAAAATTGTTCCAGGGAATCCTCCAAGAAATTCAAATTCAAGTTGATGAACATCCTTTACACTATACATCCTATTTTTTTAGGTATCTGTTGATGAAAAGAAATCGTGGAAAAGCACAAGCACCCGTTGAGGTTGGTAGTAAAAATCCCATTTGCAAGGAGTTTTCTACACATTTTATTGTGGGTGGTTAGTCGGATGTCTCCCACGGCATCTGTCTTTTCTCCAACGTCAGATAATTCGTCAAAACCAGGCCGAATAAGGCATGGCTAGCCAGATATTTAGGGACCCGGGACGGCTTCAAATCCCCCCGTGGTGTATCTTCAGCTTAAGAATATCATGCCAATTTCCCCAGGTACTATGTGGAAAATTTGCAGCCATGGCAAAGGGTAAACACTCCCGAAACGCTTTTCAAGACGATGATGTTCCATTTTGTCTGTGCGACAAGATATGAAGTCCAGTGGAGGCTACCCTCTCTAAAGTAGTTGATGAATGGATAAACCGGTGGTTTCGGGGCAAATTTCAGTGGTGACTACCAAAGCACTCACTTCTAAACCAGCAATTTGCAGTTTTTGCTGACGAAAGCAACAAGTCATAATTTTTGCGCCACACTGCCACATTGATTTTCTAGTTTTCGCTATGAGAAGTATTCAAAACTATAGAGTTCGATTCTGTAGTTTACCCAGGAACGATACGAATAAATGCAGATTGATCATTTTGCGTCTCGAAAATTGAGGGCCATCCATCAAACTTCAAATATCGCTGTACTACTGCTGTACTACTGTTGATGGAAGAACTCCTGCACCACCTGACATGTATGAAACCCCTGTAAATCATGGGATATTTACTTATATGAGCTGGTGTAGGATTTTTTTTCCATCAACAGTATCACATCTATTTCTAGGGGCCTTTGCATGTCCCTGGGCTTTGAGCTATCCTGCATTTGCCCGTTTCTGATGGTGAATGACCCCAGAAACTCATGATGAATTGGATGCATCGGGGGCTTGTTGTTATGAAGGCTTAAAAGAAACAGGTCCGTTTCTATGTTGATGCTACAGCAAAGCCTGTTTCAACTCTGACATCTTTGCCTTCGAACCTGTCATTTGTGTCACGGAGAAGTTTTTTTTTGACATTTCTTACTGTTGATGGCTGAAATCCTGCACCAGCTATGATGGTTGAAACCCTATTTTCTACTGGGATATTCTTTATATCAACTGGTGCAGGATTTCAGCCATCAACAGTAGGAACAGAGCTGCACAGTTGCAAATTGCCAGTGCATCTCTGTGCAACTACACCCCCGACTTCGCCCTCGAAAATGCCACTTCTATTGGAATCAAACCAACAAAAAAACACACCACAAAAGCAAAAAAGAAGCACAAGAAATCCGGCGATCACCACCTGAAAAGGTATGGAAACCCTCTAAATTATGGGGATATTCCGCCATATCAACTGGTACAGTGTATCATTTCCCGTAACAAAAAGCCCGGCAAAACTCGATTTTCTGAGCAAAGGTGGCCCGTGTGGCAATTGTTGGGTCGACTTACATCACTTCCAGGCGGCGAAAGGGTTGATGCAACCGAAGTGGAAAAAACAGGGATCCCCCTGGTTGGTTGCCTGTTTAGAGGGATGTATAAGGGATGACATTTATCTGAAAACATGGGCATCATTTTAATCATTTCATATAAAAGTCCATGAAATAACAAGGGCCAGTTATAATATGGGGATTATTTATAGTAAACCATGAAATTTCAGGATCCCTTTTTTTTAAGAAACAGGATCCGAGTTTTTGCCCCCAACACCTTTCCTCCAGCCCGTGGAGGTGAGAATTTTACCCAATAAAGAGAAGCCAAAGAAAAAAACAAGATCTGGTGACTGGTGGGTTTAAACATTGAAGTGAGTTTTTTTTTTGATTCAAAGAAATCTTATAATATGATTTGTTGTAGTTTTGACATGTTTTGACTATTGACATGTACTCTTTTCACAAACTCTTTTACAAAAGTCACCGAAAAGTCCAGCTGCAACAAAATTCAGGAGAGGTCAGGCCTGCCTTGCAGAGCCTGATTCCCGCGAAGACTAACCAGGTAGCTTCCTGTCCGTTTCAGTCAGTAAGTGTCTTATTACGCCGAATACACCCAGGAATATTCACATGAGTCAACCCCCCGAAAAATTGGTGGTTTGTAGATGTGTTTCCTTGACTAAAGGGGATTTTGACAGGCACCATGGACCATAATTTTCAGGGGTGTTTGTCTTATTCCCACGCCACTACATGTTAGGGTCATCTATGAACCGCTGAAACCGATTTTGGTACCAAAGAACAGTGAGCCCAATCCTGGTAAAAGTTTTCAGATTTGTGGTGATATCTAATGAAAGTGGTTGTGAAGGTTGCTGGGATGCCAATCTGTACGGATAAGACCAAATCTTTGAGGAAAAAAAAAGAAAGTTTGCTTATTTTGTCGTTCGGGATTTCTTTTGAAAAGGGATAATGTTCATCTTCTGATTCTATGTTCATCTAGCAGGGTGTATCCTACAACCTAACTACTGGACCATCAAGATGAATTTCTTGAAACGAGATCCAATTCTTGTGCATCTCCAAAAATAAGGGTTTCCGCCCCCCAAAAAAAACCTTGAAATCTTTATTGTGCATTTTTTTATATAACTCAGGGCTGGACTTTTTTTTGTGAGAGATCTAGTTTGTTTTGAGGTTTCCATGTTTGGGTTTACTGGAGATGAAGTGACACTGTTTAGGTGCCTTGGGGAGGTTGGTTCGTGGAGTTGGGTTGGGTTGGGTTGGGTGGGGGTTGTTTAACATCAACCCGTCTTACTTGCTCCATCGCTTTAACCAGAATCTAGCTGGTGCTTCAAAACATTTTTTAATATTAACCCTTACCTGGGTAGATGATCCAATTTGACTTGAGCATAATTTTTCAAATGGGTTAGTTCAACCAAAAAACGAGGAGCCACATGCTGTTGCTTCAGCATTTCATTTTTATACATATCATGGGAACCTAAGGGGACGCCCGCAATGCCACCCCCCCCCAAGAAATAAGGTCCTAATAAGGCCTTACTAAGGAAAACCAATGGTAAAAAAGTCCCTGATCATAAGGCCGGCTATTTCTTGGGGGGGGTGGTAGCTTTGGTGGGGGGGTACCTTAAATTCCCACAAATAATAGGTCGCCAAGGCGAAATAGCCTCCCTGAAACTAACAGCAAAACAAGCACTTGGAACATAGGCCTTTTGGGCCCCAAAAGGAAATTCATCTTCCAACCATCTATTTTTTCAGGGGACATGTTCGTTTCAGGGAGGGTAATAGGTTTTCTTTTGTGAGTTCTAGATGGGGTCTCTGAAGTAATATCTTATATATATATACTTGAAATGAAGATTGAGATGGGAAGTCTTGCAGATTGATGTGCAGACGTGGAGAGGGGGGCTTTGTTGAGAGTGCCATCAAGTTTTTGAACACTAATTCGAGACATGTCAGTTGTAATTTGATGTCCCGTCCCCATGAAATTGAACATCTGGCACGACGACACATTGGCAAGTGGATTCTATCTTGGGTGTTTTTTTTCCCCTGTCCCACAATGCGATGATCCAGAATCTCTCCATTTTTTTTGAAGAGCTCCCAAAATCTTAGTCTTCACTTTCCGATTGCAGGATGTGGAACTGAAAAAAGCAAAGGCACTCAAACCTTTCATCCCTCATACCATAGGTGGGAAATTCTTTCCACCCTTTCACGTTTTTTTTTTTCTCCGTAAATCTCCCCCCCCCCAACCAAGCAACCTCCCCCCAAAATTCTCCAGGTGTTTGGATGCAGATGGGAAAGGATTATTGCAACTTCATGAAGTCCACTTCTTGGATGATTGGGACATGGGTCAGGTGCGCCTTGGGGAAGCCGCTGGAGTGACGTTTGGCGTTTTGGGTGGTGGTGGTGAAGGTTTGTGGCCGGATTTTTGTTGTTGCCTTGGAAATAGCATCCGGTCCAAGGGGACTGGGACCTTTCGACCGGTCTAGGAAGCATTTGATTTCGATGCCGACCGGCTCCAAAGTATGCCGACCGGCTCAAGTCATGACTTGGGTGGTGTAATGAATTTCACTGTCAAAAATGGAGGGCAATCATCAAAGGCACCCTGGGACTCCCTGAAACAAACAGCAAAAGGCACCCTGAAAACTTGGATCCCGGCATATTTTCAGGTGCGAACTGCGAACTGTCAGTTTTCCAGAGGGTAGTGTAACAATCTCAGCATTTGAACCGGTCCCCAGGTTCCCTGATTAGCCTCTTCACGTTCTGCGATGGCATCGTGGTGATTTGGAACACACCCATGTATAATGACATCTTACCAATCTGTAATATTCAAAGTTGATCAAGTTCATCCATACACCACTAAAGCACCCATCGCTTCGGCAGTCAAACATCATCTTCATCAACCAAGCTCCTTACACCCCCCCAAAAAAGCTGACCATCCATCATCTACCACCCATCCAGGATCCATCCCAAGTCATATCCACCCAAGAAAACCTTGCCAACCAACTCGCAATGCTGAGTGTGAAACGTGCGGATGTTTTTCAGGACCACCAACCTACCACCAACCAACCAAAATACCAAAAACGTCGGAATTTTCTGTTTTTTTTCCAAAAAAAAACGCGTTTCGGTCTGGTGTTTGGTAAATTTTCAGGACTTGGACGATCGGCCCATCTTCCGCGACTTTGACCGCAGCGCTTCGCGCATGTCGCGGTTCTCCACGAAGAGTCGTACCTTGACGACCTGGTCCACCCGCGAGAACGCCGCTGGGTCGACCGCTGTGGCTGCGGAGGTGGGGACTTTTGGGAGAGAGGGGGGCCCTGATAGGCCAAAAGAAATATAGAAATTAAAGGTATCTACTTTTTATTATCTTTGTTAGGCCTATCCGGGGGAGGAAGCCACTTTATTATTATGGTCTAAAACTATCTTTTTATTGGGAGAATTAAAGTGGCTTCCACCGGAAATGGGGGCGAAGAACGGTGGCCTGGCAAGCCTGTTGGTTACCTTATTGGGATGGTGAAAATGTGACCCTTTCAAGGGTTGTTGGTGACCTCCAATGATGAGGGATAAACAGGTCACGAATTGAATCACCTGGGGGAGGATCCAGTTACAAATGGGGCTATGACTCATGAAACCCTTAGAGGAGTAGGGTTTTTGTGTATGGCCATTTATAGGTTTTTTTTTAAATAGCTCCACGAAAAAACTCGTGGAGGCCCATCTTGTATGGGATGTTTCTTTAAAGGGGAGTTGGGGTCAGAAATTGGGGGTTTTTAATGGAGAAGTGGATGGAATTTCCTGCGAATTTCAGAAACCACATGTTTTCCGTGACCCAAATACGTCATGGATTTTCCCGCTATCTAGGATTTCAGGAGTAAGTTGCAAGCAAGAGGGACATTCGTTGGATGTTCACTGGATGTCCACTGGTTCCAGTAATAGATGCAAGTTGCAAGATGTTTAGGTACATGAAACCAACAAGACGAGTCCTAAAATTTCCAAGGTACAATTAAATAGTCGGTTTACTTTCCTTTGTGTGTCATTCTTTTTTGCCTTGTGATTTTCGGAGCCTTGTCACATCGTGCGGTTTAACAGGGCGCCTTTTTTGTCAGGGATGCCGGTGCCTGTTTCGAGCGTAGATGTCAGCTGTCTGCACAGTTGAAGCGCAATTATTGTGCAGTAAATGTCCACAAAAAGGCTTCCCACCAGAGGCGCACACTTTGTCAACAAGCAATCTCTTAGTGGTTTTCATTCCGACTCATTTAATATCATACATCATACATGTATATAATATATGTATACATATATATATCTCCCCCAACATGGTTCTTGGATCCTTTTCCGCTTTCAAAAATTATCGCCTTTCCACCCCAAACCCCGTCATCTGCGGCCAGTCCATGGTGGAATTCTTCACCGAAGGTCCTGGACCCGCGGCCTATAACTTACGATCAACCTTTGGGGCTTCTTGGTTATAACTTAACAAATAACCATCCATGGAAAATGGTATATTCACCTACATGAATGGTTGATTTTTATGGTTTTCATGTTGGTAAATATACCAGTCCCATGGATGGTATAACTTAAGCTTCCAGCGCCGATCATCCAGTCCAGGTGATTTTTTGAGTGAGAGATATTGGATGGATGGACCCAAAAAAACCTGTTTAATCGAGTTTGGGGAGAACATCCACACATGGTTGATGTTTGTTTGGAAGAAAGCGTTTTCAACAAAAAAACAACAGAGGGTGAGTTTTTGCATTCTGATTTCAAGTAAAATGGAACAGAGTTGGGAAAAAAGCTTAGTGCTCCACCGTTCTTTTGGTAAATGTTTTCCCAGCACGAAAAAACACAGGGCTTCGGCTTAAAGACCTCAAGTGAAATTGAATAGAGGTGGAAGAAAATCCATTTTCGGAAGTAGATACACAATGAGTTTTGTGGGTGTTTTTTTCAATGAGTTGTCATATTGAATTGCCGGAAGAGGGTTTAACCCTGACATCTAGCTATGCAAAGCTGCAAGTTGGTGCAAGTAGAGATATTTATGAGGAGTCAGGGGGCCCCTGATTGGTCCTCCCCCAAGAAGACACTTGCTTTGGAACTAGTCGCATTCAAGCGATAAACCACATGAACCCTGAAAGCCTACACGTGAAAGTGCTAGCTAAGACCATTCGTTTGAAACTATGGTGATAATGGAAGTATAATTATGTAAAACCCTCAACGGTTTCCTCATTTTCTACATCATTTTCCATGGGTCAAAATCCGCATTCAAGGATATTCCAGGATGGTTCCAAGATATACATAGGTACAAACAAAAACTGATGTCATAGCTACTGTTATTTATAGATACATATTATGCTTACAACAAATTCATATATCTACAACTACTATACAACTAATTTGAGGGTATCCCCCACCGCACGATGCCAGTGAAATAATAATAATCTGTTCATGTTTATGGCCCGGGCCCCCGAACGAAACATTCACAAACTCCACTGTTAGTGGGCCGGAGATACCCCCAAAATATACCTTTTCTTGTTAGCACCACCTGGAAAGGATCCGATGGCGATCGGTCCCTCGCCACTCCCATTAGTCGTCGTCATTAGCCCCGGGCCCAGGCCAGCTCCAAGATGCCGACGGCAAGGCGGTTTGTTTGGTGGGGGGGTTAGTCACCTTAAGGGAAAAAACGGGACCATTTGTGTTTTGTTTCTAAAAGTGGAGGGGTGTTGTGTATATATATAGGTTTTGTAAAAAACAAAGATATTAAAAAAACTGTACATAGATGATATACATAAGTACAAGTGATACAATTCGTTTTTTTTTGGGGTGGGTGGGTTGTAAACATATGATTGTATGTTTATGTTCACACATATTTGTTTATGTATATGTATGTATATGTTTATACACACCCGAAGTTTTTCACAACTTGCCCCTAAGAACAAAGTGATTGTTGTTAAGATGATCCTTTCCTGGGATGGTAGATTTTCAGCGGCTACATTAAAACTTCCGCGGAGTGTCAATATAAGAAAGCATAATAATATATACAATATACACATAAACATACAATAAATATATATACAGTATATATAAACCCTGCGATGAATCTAGAGCTAAAAACAATCACACAGTTGTTTTTTCTTCAATTGCCTGTAATTTCTGTAGGATAATCCGCGATTTGTCTGGAGTTTGGTGGTTTGGGTGGTAAAGAAGGCCTTCAAAAGATGAAGACACCCTGTTTTAGCGTTTCATTCTTGTTGACATTACTTTTCGACTGGAAGTCATTGTAATTCAATCATGTAGTTTTCCCCTAAATTTGGGACCCTGGTGGGCCCAATCAAACTTCTAGTTGGGTTGTTTGAGGGTGTTGGCCTTGTGTTCCCTTCCCGATGTCAGGCATGGTGGAGCTTTTAGCTTTTGCCGCCGGCCAGAGGTCAGGGGGGCTTGCCGCACAAATCTTGGGGAAGTTTTGGTGGGTAAAAATCCGCAAAAAAACCCTCTCCAGGTGATTCAAGTCGTAACCTTTTCATCCCCTAGAGGTCACTTAGACTTAACCTTTGAAAGGGTCACTTAGATTATCCCAAAAAGGTCACCAGCAGAATTGCCAGGCTGAGATGTTTCTGAGACATGAAAAAATGTCTTGCATAGCTGAGATAGATGTTATTTGACCTAGATAAAAAACTGTATATAGGTACAAACTACCAACCATCCGATAAAACTAAAAGTGAAGAACTGCAACTCATTGAAACCTGGTGAACGAATGACCAGATTGAACAACCGTAGAGTTCCATTTTGGCCCATTTCAGGATGAAACGGCAAATTTTTTCAAAACGGTACCCTCGGGTAAACCAACATAGCAATGGAAAATGGACCCGGAATGAAGATGTATAAACCCTATTGAAACTGGGGATAATCCCGCCAGCTATGTTAGTTTACCAGAGGGCAACTTGGGGAAGTCTCGTGAAAGATCTGCATGTTTCACCCGGAGTTTCAGATGACGATGACGACATTCGACTTGGATGATGGGTTTTGACCGAATCTCCGGACCAAAGTGACATGTACCAAACGGAGCTTGGTGAACCGCCCTTGGGGATGTTGTGAACTGCGGTTTCAATGAACAGGTGATTGTTGTTTGGCAAGGTCCATTTTGGTCACCCTGTTGGGTGACAACATCTTTTTTTTAAAAATCACTTAGCAGATTTGAATTTCACCTTCCATGATCTTGAAAAACATTTCACCTCAAAAATCACCACCACCCTCCGATTTCCCAATGGATTCACCCAGGCTTTTGTTGGGCCAAAAAAACGCTTCCCAACTGTGAGGCTTCCTGGTTGGGCCAGTTGAAATCTGTGGGTCCTCCATCCACGGGCAACACTGATGAACCACGGAAGCGGCCACCTTCCTGGAGCCCTGGGGAAGGTTTTTTTTTTGCAGCGGCGGCAGCAGGGGAAGAACGGTGGATCCATGAAACGAATCCTGGTTGTTTACTAAGGATCCTGAAATATTGGTTTATTATAATCCCTAAATAACTGGGTAATTTTTCATCCCCTATATACCGTATATACCCCTAACCAACCATTGAATCCTGCTTGTTTACCCTTCCTCCCACCATTTGTTGGAAGTGGAATCCATGAGTCATGAGGTCCTGGAAGATGTGTTTAGATGTTTAGTCTCCAAAGGGGGGATTTTTTTCCACTTCCATGATTTTTGGGGGAAGGGTAATAAGGATCCTGAAATATTGGTTTATATATAATCTCTATATAACTGGGTACTTTTTCATCCCCTATATACCAACCAGGGATTTTTTCATTGCTGATACGTGGGCAAATCACGAATCACATCATTTACGACTGCATGGAGACCGACCTGCATTTTGGCATTTTTTTGGGGGTCCAGAAAAGACTTTCTTTCAGGGTGGTTTGATTGGTGGATTGGTGAATGATGTTTAGAGGCCTTCCTTTAATTTTGAGCGACTTTTATTTTGTTGAGTCCACCGGTAGAATCCAACAAAAAGACCCATAGGCGTTGGGTGAATGGAAGAAATGGGGTGCTCTTTGACCAAAAAAATGGGGTGAACCCTCCAAAACCTTGAAATTAGTGTGGTAGCCATGATTTTGAGATCATTTCAAATTTCGCAATGGCACCCTGGATCTATGAAACAGTTGGCAGAAGTACCCATTGAAACGGTCTTCAGACGTATCATGCCACATCACATCATCCAAAGAGTCCCCAAGTAGAAGCTGTTTCTCTCCACTTATTTGTTTTTTATTGGGAGCAATCAACGGAGCAGTGAAGGAGTGTATAAATCTATAACTGGGGAGTTATTTTTTGAGCTTCAGAATCGCCAGCTTTTATATGCAACCTGGGATACGCTGCTCACCCTGGTATGACTGGCAGGTGATTTACTGTAAAAGAAAATGTCACAAAAAAGAGGCCTAATCAACAACGAGGGTTCCCCCACCCAAACGAAACCATTGATAGTAAGAGGGGGTCAGTAGTTGGACCATGCAATGTAGATGGCTGTGGTGTTTTGAAAGGGTTTTGCCATCTACACAGCAGGGGTGGGGTCGGGTGGGATAGTAACATTCCTTGCACTAAACATGGTCGATGCTACGCCAGAGTAATGTTTCTTGCACTTTCACACATTCTCGATGCCACCATTGAGGGATGTTAACGTTCCTTGCACTTGCACACATGTTGGCGCTACCGAAGGGGACTTGAATGTCTTTTTTGTGGATACCATCCTGTTTCTTTTTTTCACACTTAAAGTCTTAAAGTCTTGCCATGTGACAAACCAATCGCCGTCATATTTCTAATGGCAACTGACCTTGGTGGTCAGAATGTTAGAGATTAGGTTTGAAGAAAGAGAAAGTGGTGCACAAAAACAAAGAAGGGACTCGATAAACGACCTCTCACCTAATACCATGTCAAATTATCTGTCAACAGTGGCAGGAACTCAGGTTGTAGATCCGTTCTTGTTCTTCACTCAAGACGTGGTGAGTAAATTGCTCTCACAATGGACGTGGCATAGCCCGATTGGGGTCCTGTGACTCCCATTCCGCAAGGGCTGAAAAGTTGTTTGTGCGGAAACATGCCCGTGAGTGGATGGAAATAGGTGGAGAAATTTCCCCAATTTTCGGAGGCCCACTTTGGGAGACTTCAAAGGCCTCATCCTGATGAAAGCTTGAAACACAAATCGAATCGCGAACATTTGATTCATCAAGAGGAAGCCCAAGGCTTGAAACGACCACAGCTATCTATGCAGCCTGGCTCCGCTAGTTTGAGGCTACCCCGAAATTTTGCACCCCTGCGCCCCCTTTTTTCCATCCACGACGCCCTCAGGAGCTTTGGGAGAAGTCCTGCCAGGTGACTGGCAAAAATGGTGGTCGTGGGTCCTCAAATGCATTTAATCAGCATGGGATGTTAGAATGCTTAATCATGGGGGTGGTATTCCTTTCATCTACCAGTCATGACAACCCAACGAATACATGTCCCAAACACTTGGAACACAACTCATGATTTTGGGAGCGGTTGGCTTTTGGGGCCGCCAGGGCGATTCCGAAAGAACGCGCTCCTGGACCTGGATATTATGACCAGGCGGGCAAAACAACAAACGGGTAGAACTTTGGAAATAGTGGGTTGTAATCTTGCAATGCTTGCAGATGGTTCAGAACTCCGGTTCTTGCATTAGTTCACAGGAAAAAAATAAATTTTTGTGTTGGAAGGGAAAAACAGGGTGTCCCATCTGTTTTAACATGTTATCCGGATTTTCTGAACCGTCAATAGTATGTCTACTTATTTTATTAGATCATACCTCATTTAGTTCAGGTACCCATCATTAGATTAGCAGACAAGACGAGCATGGCGAAAAATGGTTGATTCCCCGCAACTGCGTCAGGGTACTCAAAGAGTACCATGAAATAAATATTGTTGATGGAAGAAATCGGGCAAGCACCAGTTGCGGTTGGTAGTTTATGCTACCATTTTCGGGAATTTCATACATCCAAGGTGCTTGGGTCTTGGGATTTCTGAATAGTCAACAGTAGTGGCTGACGTTCCAATCATACCATGTGTTCCAAGGGCAAACCTGAGAAATGACGAGTTGTTGGATCACCACAGCACAGCGCCAGTTGACAACGGTGCCAAAATTGAAATATGGAACATCACAGGGCGGGTACTTCGATCCGTCCTTCATTTTAACTTTCTCACTCGGACAAAATATTTTCGTTTTCCACCCATGACATCAAAAAGCCCTTCAACTGTAAATATATATATAAAATCACTTGAAGCCCTCAAAGTCACTACAAACCGAAACAGTTGAAAAAACACAACATCGTGTGTTTTTGCCACAAAAGGTCGACAGTTTAGGGTCCAACTTTCCTTTCGAATGTTGGAAAACCTGCAAGGCCTTACAGCTTCGAGGTCCCAAGTTCACATTTGGTGCGCGACGTATGGCAAGGTGCCATAACTTAAAATATGGGAGAACAGTTTTTGTTGGTTGGGTGGTTTTGCACAGCCCCGGTTCTTATCCCATTTAGCTCGTTTAAAGCCCGCAAGATCCTCCAGACTTCACCGGAGGTGATTTTTTTTGGGAGACCTCATGATTGAAAACATCAACAGTTTTTTTTCAATACGGGGTTGGGGTGAATGTTCCGAAGGCAGAACAGAAATCATTGTGAACATGTCGGGTACACAACAAATCCATAAACAGGTGCATCTCTTGAGACGTATTCACATACGTAATTTGAGCATTTAAGCTTTTAGTTCGTGAGAAATTCCAAGTACAGAGGAAGCAAACAAGTGTTGATGGAAGAACTCCTGCACCAATTGATGCAGCAAATATCCCACTATTTACGGGGTTTTATCATATTTTATCTATTTCAATTGTTGCAGGATTTCATTCAAGGGTAGTGAAGACAATGCTAAATGATAGCTAACTAGTCGCCAAAGTCCCACGTTGGGGTGAAACTGGCATGTCGATGTCAGATCCGCCAAAAAAAAACAACAAAATCGGATGTACTACTAAGCTCCTGTAAATGGGCCAGGATGACATACTCTCCCTGAAACTAAGATAGCCCCTAAGAATGTATGGTTGGAAGACGATCGTTTCGTTTTGGGGCCCGCCTATTTTCAGGGGCAAACTTGCTGTTCGTTTTAGGGAGTGTAATCTCAGCTGCTTCGTTGTTGGTTGAATTTTCTCAATCCATTCATCAGTTTGGTTCCCGAATCTCTACGTTCCAAAGAACCGAAACAGGTTACATCCGTTGGCGAGAACGGCTTCCACAGTGACGAAAGGCATCATGTACAGTTGTTAACTGCTTAGTGAGCCATCCGAATATCGACATGGAAACGGACATGATGGGGGGTTTGTTTTCTGATGTGTCGAACAACAACAACGACAGGTCCCCTTTCTTATAGGAAAGGTTGAAATATCTATGGGTTCTGGGATTCTCAACAAAGCACGCATGATCTCGTCAATTACTATTATTGAAAATAATTCTATAAAATCTTCATATTTTGTGCTTACAACGACATTGCAAACAATGAGGATTTCTCATCTGTTCTTCTATTCGTGATGCAAATAGGATGGCTCTTCAACATGTAATCTGATGGTGCTGCTTCAAGAAAGCAATGCTGAAATTGTAGCGCTGCATTTACAATCTGCTGAAAAACGGCAGATAAATGCTAGACCGATGATCCAAAGAAGATCTAAAAATATTATATGAAATAATACCAGCATAGACCCCAGATAGCCAAAACCAATTTTTGTGTTATCAATGTAGAAAACAGTGTAATGTCTGCAAGAAGTTCAAGACAAAATTCATTGTTGTTTTCTTTGGTATCTGGGTGAAATTGGTGGCCCTGAATATAGGAGGAAGATTTGAAACAGAAATTGGCACCCTGCAATGGCACCCAGCAACCACTCCCCCAAAGTTGGTCAACCACTCGCCCTCCCCTATTGGAAGTAAGAACCCCTATAGCCTATAGCCTATAGCTATCGCTATCTGGGGACTGGGGACTGGGGACCGGGGACCCGGGGAAAAATCATTTGAGTTTAGCTTCGTGTGGAGCACAAAGGAGGTCACTGGCTGAGCACTGTGGACTGCGGTAAAGCTTGTGCACTGCATTAAGGGCTTCTCCGGTAAGTGATCCATCAGCCCGTCTTGTCAGGATCGAATAGAGTCGAGGCCGGAATGATGGCCAGGCAAATAAATGTTGACTCAAAAGCCATTCATCACCCATTCTGCAATGCTCCGCCTTGTCAATACACACCTGTGTTGATGGCTAATGCCGTTGCCAGTGCCAGTTCATATTATGTTCATATTATATATTGTTTTATGCTTTTGCAAGTTGCATGCAAGTTGCAAGATTGCAAGTTCAAGTACCTGTTGCCTGTTGCCTGTTGCTGCCTGTTACTTTTACCTATATAGCAACTTACAGACTTACAATTACAGACTTACAGAGACTCACCTCAGCCTCAGCCTCACCCCACCCCTCACCTCCAGACACCAGTCCAGACCCCAGCCTCTGGACGTTGCACTGTCCAAATGCAATATTCTGGAAGCCAGCGACTGAACACTTCACGTACAAAACGTGAAGTGCATTCGTGAAGCACTATGGCAGGTTGGACTGCCCTGATTTCTGCCAAGAACAGTGCCAATGATCTGCAAGTTGGGCCTAGAAGACCTGCCTTGCTCCCAATCATCGACACATCAGTGCACTCAGTGCCCCCTGCAAAAAGGACCAGGACATCGTCAGCCTGTGACTGTGCCTGCCGCATTTTCTTCATGCCCATTGGTGTAGGACACAATCCAGGTGACGGCTTCATTGTGGTTTTTTTCTGGCCTCTCCTGGCCTTTACCTCAAAATTGGATGATGATCAAAGTTTGATCACAGAATCAAAAAAGAGTCAAAAGTTAAAGAGTTGAGTCAACTCAACAGTCAAGATGCAAGTCACATCAACTGTATCATTGTCATTATCATTGAATGGTTTTTGAGACTGTCACTGTCAGTGTACCAGATTCATGATGACTGCCATGGTACACCAACTGTTGTTTGATGGTCACTACGGTAACATGGAGCCACATCTAAGAAAACCTCGGGTTGCAAAATATCCATGTATTTGCCGAGAAGAGCCATGCCAAACTCCGCACGGATCTGCTTGTCCTCATTTGACTTTGCTTCAACCTCCATTGAGCCTCAGTCAGTCAGTCTGCACACCGATTCACTGATGTAGAAATCAGTCAGTGAGTAAAACCTTGAAAAAGTCAGTGAATCTTGAATCATGCGTCACGAGTGAATTACTACTAGTAGTAGATAGATCAATGATCAAATCACAAAGTTGCAATTGCAAAGTGCAAATTGCGGACAAACCACTCAAGACCAATTTCAACTCTTCCATGGTGCTGTTGAATGCAGAATCAAGCAATTTCTGGGCCTCTGTTGTGACCTTGTCGTTCAGGTCACCACCAATATGAGCTGCCCTGCAATCCTGCACATGTCACATGTCTTTGATTTGCAACAATGACGGGATGTGATGGGATTGGGAAGAATCCATGCTCAGTATGTAGTATGTAAGTTAGTAAGTACATGACATAAAAAAAAATGATATTGATAATCGATATGAATAATTATATTATTATTATTATATAATTTATATAATATATAATATATATTTTCAAAATTTGT
>OMLO01000934.1_pt1 | contig 21154 bp, 4 predicted proteins | sample 1674811 | NCBI WGS metagenome assembly OMLO01 (sample SAMN06265003, study PRJEB25207) | coral metagenome | isolation source: Coral host | place: Mexico:La Bocana,Puerto Morelos, Mexico | collected 2008-11-13 | reverse complement strand
TAGCATATTTGCCCTCGAAGCTTCGCTTCTCGGGCAAATATTTGTTTTAAGAACATCAAATTTCCGCGGGGCAACTACCAGCCGATAGTTCCTCGACAGAAACACTCTATTGTTTAAGTATATATGTGTATGTACAAGTGCTTACCAAATAAAGTTACTTATAAAATGAGCGCCAGAAATGCCTTATACATGTACATACAGTGCAACCGTCAATCCTATTATGCAACAGCTGTATGAGTTTTCTGTGAAAGCCCCCAACTCTCTAGCCACCAATTAATACCCTACCCTCAAACAACAATAATGTCATGTACATGTAAAAATACAAACTGTTTAGAAGGTGTATGCAAATAAATAAACCCACCAAAGAGCCCTCTAAAATAAATTAGTATGTTTTCTTTTGTCCTTCATACCATTTTCATCATCTTGGACAGGATTTATATCGGAACTCCTGCGTGCAAGTACCAAAGGCGCATGAGCGGAGCCCTAGTACCTACCTTAGAGGATTTGTAACGGATCTAAACCATTTTGGTTGTCACATAACTGTCTATGCATACGTAGCTCTGTACGCCAAGCCCCATAGCTTGAAAAAATTAATAAGAAACAACCATCATGATACATGTACATCTTTGATATTGGGCATCATTATTATGGTCAATTGACAGCTGTCAAAAATAATAAGCTATCCACTGACTAGTATCACCTGACCATATTATGGACTCAGGTTTAGAAGTCATCAAAGTCTCGTGTGTTTTTGATGTTCACCACTACCCAGGTACTGGTTTTTGACTAGTACCCAGGCTCAAGCCAGGTTATTACTTTAGGAGAGAAGGAGGGAGTAGGTAAAAACGCAAAATTTGGGAGCAATTTAACCCCTGGCACGTTGCTGACTTTTCTTCTAACATAATTTTATGTGTTGTTCTAGAAAATATCAATACCATCCCCTGCAGAAGGTTTTTTTAGTTTGAATCCCCACCCAGAAATTCTAGTTGAGCATCATACTTTTTTTGCGGTTTTGAAACCCCCCTTCCCCTTGGCGTTTCTGTTAACCTTCCTTGGGGTAGGTATACTGGGTATGGTTATTTTCGGGAACTGCACAATCTTGGGAAATTGGGTAATTGGATTTGGGTGTAGTTTGTTAAATTTAACTGGAAAAAATAGTGAGACCACATGATAAACAATTGCATGCTCACAATTAAACGCTTCTTATTTTCTGATCCAAGAAAAATTAAATAATCCTGTTTTTCCTTTATGGGTAACTTATTACAACCAGGAGCTCCGTTTTTAGGCTTGGCTAAATCTACTGGTACATATTAACTAGTGTGGAGTTTCACATAAAAGAATCCAAGCTTAAAAAAGTGTTGTGTATTTCCAGATCATCAGGCTTATCCAAATTGCAAAAAATGGACTGTGTATAGACTAAAAGGCCTCAGTAAGTGAAAGTTCACAATGTTTTAACTTAGATAGAATGATGTTGTAATCCACAGTGCTTCTAGTCAATCGCATTTCACACTCCTCCTTCCTCAGCCCCCCTCTCCTGGACAAAAAAAAAATGTTGTCAGGCCACCCTGATAATAAAATTTTGTTTGTAGATCTATGTTATATTTATGGTGACAGTAAGAATAGTGGCACAACAATACTTGAGAACACAAACCTTGGGAGGTCTTGAACCTTGACTTTTTTGTGCCAATGCAACCATGACAGTAAAATTACTAGTAATTCACAGAGGCTCATACACTGTAATAACAGTGGGTTCTATTCCTTTTCTTTAGTTCACAACTTTGGAAGTGTTAAGGATTGTTGTTCAGGGACTTAATCATAATGAAGTTGTTGGGTGAACTGGGTTTTTACTGTATTACAATCAAAATGACAGTATGAGTAACAGAATTGGCCACAGTATCATGATTAAAATTTTTATTCCTGACCTTTATGGCTCTATAGTCAGAAAAATATTGTTAAAATTGTGTGACTGTGTGCTAATCTTGCTTCAAATTTAGAGTCTGAAAAAGAGTTGAATATATCAGATCCTTGGAAATTTAAGTCTCAGCTGAAATCCTGCTTAGGACTTTACTTCAAGGTGGTAAGTGAAATAATATAATAGGTAATCTGCTTCCCTGTGCAATATCTTTTAAGTCTTTAAGTCTTTATTAAGAAATCAGTCACAACATGCGTGTGGCTTATGGTTGAGATGCTTTCAAAACAGCAAAAATTTGGAGGATGAAGGCCTCTTATTCATGCTTATGACCACTTGTGTTTGTTTCACCCGTAGCCATTAATTACAGTTAAAAACAGAGGGAGGTGCGGTGGCCTTATGGTTAGTGCACTCTTATGGGCCACTTGGCTCATATGCAGACTTTACCTAAAAACAGATAGTAGACTTATCATGCAGGGATTAGCATTTAACCCTTTACTCGCAAAGAGTAACTTGTAGATTTTACTGTCTAATGCCAGACAATTTTACTCATCAAAGGGAGATCCCTTGGTGGTTAAAGGGTTAAAAAACCCATCTCCCTTAAAGCTTCTGTAACAGTTTTTTTTTTATTTTCATAGGATGTCTTTGTCCATCTGTGGAAAAATGGTCTGTGGACACGGCTTCACATCAGTGACAAAACATCTGCAAGTTTTCCTGGCAACACTTTATTCCTTGTTTACTATCCTAAGTCAGAGTACATTTTCATTTCTACCATCAAAGCAACCCACAAACAGTATATCCTTCAGGTAAATTTACTTTAAATGTTTATTTTTAAAACTAGTAAAGTGAGATTAAAGGAATTACTATTCACTCATTATAGCTCATTCTATAGCTGTGATAGCTGTGACATTTGAAGCATTCTGTGCAATTTAGAACTACAAAATGTGTTACTAATTCATCTATTATATCAAAAATGGTACTCCAGGAATACAAATTGGTTAAGTGCACCCATGACCTCCACCCAAAAAAGCCTGATACAGTAATAAATATAAATCTTCAAATTCTTTCCGTTGGTACAAGATTTCTTTACTTTATAACCCCCTGTAAAATGTCAGTTGAATCAACAGGCCATTTTCAAAGTACTTACTACATGTATCAAAATTTTAGCTTCACTCTGTTTAAACTATTTCTTTTGTTTTATTCTTATGAGCTTTACTCAGATTCCGTATATAACTATTATCTGAACTAAGAAAAATTATTTTTCACCTGTTTTCTGAGTGATGCGTTTTATTGATTTAATTTGCCCTTGCAGACACTTTCAATTTTACTACACTGTCAGACTCTAGAAGAAGTAAAGTTGTCAGGAAGGGATATGTTTTCACTGAAGGAACTTGTGCTTAATAAAAGCAGTCAGGTAGGAGAAATTTTAAAATTACATGTATTATTAATAACAGGCTACACCACTTGTTACTAAAAAAAAAGTATGTAATGCATGTATTGGCAAGGGTCTGCAATGCGAGCAAGGTATCAGTTCAGGTCTCTACACATAAGGAGAATTTTATACAAGACATTCACAATTCCAAGTTGCTAACTTTAGTCAAATGCAACCCAAGCAACTGCATTTTGTTTTAAGGATCTGTTTGCCATCTAACAACATTAATCTAAGTGCATACAGTACTTAGACTTTTGCACATTAAGGCAAGACAAAAAGTAATTGACTCCTGACCTTCCTGAAGTTGTCAGAAAAATGACTTGACCATTATAGGATTCAGTTAAATATTATTATAAGTAATGATGAGAAATCTTTATAATGATCAGAGAACTGCATGAACAGGAAGCCAGTCTTATGAGAACACTCTCATTTGACAATGACATGACATGACAATGACAACATTCATTTGGTCTACATGGTTTGTATGATCATGCTAAAATGATAAATGATTAATTAAAAATGTTCATGTTTTAAGGGGGCATTTAGCATGTACAGGTTAAACCAGTTCGATGGGAACCCTCTGAGTAGGAAAAGAAAGAGAGAAAAAGGTAAGAGAACAAAGAACTGGTAACTATTTACTATGAATCAAAGAACTGTGAATAGCCAGCAAAAAAACATCAAGAGAAATTAAAATCAGTTCATATAATTCACGTACTGTAATTTGTAAGCAAAGCTATTGACACAATTCCAAAAGGAAAGCAAAATTTATTAATGGCCCATGTGAGAACAGACACATCTGAAAACAAAGATCCTTTTACATGTGGGTGGCTTCTAATCAGACATGACCTACATGTACAGTTCATTACATGTAACTCTTGACAACTTAGAAAAATGCACTAGTGTCTTAGATGGTTACAACTTGTTATACAACTGTACATACTGAGAGCCACAGTCAGCCTGGCCTCAAAGTTACTTTTGGTCACAGGACTCAAAAAAATTCCAGAATTCCAGCTTGCATGATACAGGACACACTCAGCACATCCTTGCAGCAGTGAAGGAGTTAAAGAGATGTGCCTACGACCGGTGTATATATATGGCTCACATTTTCAAAACTATAATCTTGTTCCCCAAACTTTCCCAACTTGTTTTTATTTCTAACTTGGTAAACACAGAACATGTTTTTTGCCTCTTACTGTAAGTCTAAATTGATGAACTCAATCACCCTTATTATATTTTTCAAATAAGCTGAGAGAACAACTGAAGTTATGCAAAGTCAGAAAATAACAAGTGAGAATAAAGAGGTGGACCAGAAAAGGCAACATTTTGCCGACAGTGCATTTAGCTCCAACCCACAACCTGTACTGGAAAGAGTGAAATTTAAGGTTTGCATATTAAATACCCTAAAATTTTAAATTTTAATCAACTTCAAACATTACTGCAAATTAAAATTGTTTGCCATAATTAAAAGAGTTGTGGGTAGGGTTGAAGAAGGCGGTGATCATGACCTAAACAGTTTTTCTTGCACCCAGTTTCTTGGGTTTTAGATTTAACTGCAGCTAATTGTTTTTTTTTTCACTGAGTGATTGTTATGGGATTACATGTACATGTAGTGGTTATATTAAAATATAATCTGATGAAATAATACTAGAGGGTTATCCTGTGATTTTGATTTCCATCTCTTGCAAGAGGTGGAATGTGGATCACGAAACTAAACATTGTTTTAATTTACTTCCTTAGATGCAAACAAGACTACGCAGCAAACAGCACTTCCCCCAACTAAACAGACCAATCTCCTGCAATGTTACATTTGAAGGGCCAAGTGTAATAGAAGGTATTAAGAATCTTGGAGTGCAGAGTTTTGTTGATGTACCCTTGCCACCATATCTTACAAATCTACACTCCCTCTCCAAGAACTCATTTTTGCTGACAGAAAAGAAAACTGATGATGGAAAATGAGCAGCAGACAATTGTTTTCAGTGCTAAGATACGCTGCCATAAGTCTTGATGCGTTCTAAACTTTGGACAACCAATTATCAAAATCATATCCCATTGAATGAATGATTTAACTTGGTATTTCTGTCAGCCCCTGTAACTGGAATTAGATGGACAGAAGTTTACGATTCCATTGTAAATGAGCCAGATGTTTCATCTGGCACATGAGTTAGAGTTGTTTTAGTATTGTAAAAAAAAGGGTACAGTCAATGCTTTCTGTTCAAGTCAACACTGTGCACTGTAGGTTGCAAACCTTACTAAGGCATGCATATGGTCCATTATGCTGGTCCACTGAGAATTCACTTGCTTCTCAGAAGGCAGACACCACTCTAAACGAGACAGGTACATGTAGATCCACTCCCAGGAGTATCTGCCTCAGAGAGTGTAATGCCATTGAGTTATGTGGCGAAAAGGGACTCAATCAGTCCTTCAAACAACAGAACAGAATTTTCTTTATTTTAGTTAAGATTTATTTGGATTGGTTGCTGTTAACCATATGCTGTTAACAGCTGTCATGCTGTACATATATATATTTTTAACAGAGTAGTTTATGTCAGCTGTTTTTAAAATCAGGGCTCAAAACAAAACTTGAATTCCTGCCGGCTTGCCCTTAGGACAAGTACACTCTACATCTCTCCAATTTTGCTTGCCCTTAGTCTTAGTTTACTCTTTTGATGATTTTAAAATTGGTAGACACCTTGCCTGATCCCTTGTCCATTGGAAAAGTGAGAATGAAAAGGTACCCCCAGAAGGAAAATCTACTTTCCCTGGATGATTGAATTTATTTTTTGAGCCCTGTTTTAACATTTTCTCTGCTATGATGGTTAGCTTTGATTTTTGAGTAGTAGTATGTTGTTACTGTCTTTTTATCTAAACAACAAGAGTTCATGTATTTATCATGATGGCAAAAGTGGACTCAATCCAGTGCCATATTAGTTAAATGAATCAATATTTTTATTCCATTACTGTTGTTGGCTGAGAATTAACTACATGTGGTTGATTAATTTAACACAACATTCTTATATTTCACTCACTTTTTAGTGATTACAGTTTTATTTTTATTGTTTAAAGCAAATTAAAGCTGTTAGTAATAATGATTTTTTAATTTATACTTTTGTATCTCTTTTTACATACATGTGTATACTATAGTTGACTTGGTGTAAAAAAAGTTTCTAAAAGAGCTTTGTATAATAAATAATAATACCACCTCTATTGTACAGTCACATATAATATTATTAAGAAATAAAGAATCATAATAATAAAAAAAAAAGAAATAAAGAATCATATACCTGACATACCCAGTTGAACAAACACAAATTTGAAATTAACACAAGAAATAAATATTGTATCAATAACATTTGTTTATAAACTCTATGTTCTACATATATATAAGGTCTGTTTTGCATGCTGAGAACAAGATAGATATTAGTATTTCTCATGTTGCTTTTAAATCTGGCTGCATAAAGTTACAACAATCCCTGCTGACTGCAACCTGCTTGGAACAATGATAGTTCACAGGCTTCCCAAGATGCAAATATCTTGGATTGTTCCATTTAAACTTAAGCTTAATTAGGAATAAAAGATAGTTATGTGGCTATAGGCCAATATCATGACTGCTCATAGCTGTATAGAGCCAGTATTTATCATTGGGGAAAATCACAAAAGTGTAAAAATTCTCCCCACTAAGGAAGTGTCCATGTTCATTCTGTTTCCATGTGACTGGACAGTCAGTAAATCCCCACACAGTCACTGCGATCCAAGGAATGCCATTTGACTTGACAAGCTCTCTATGAGGAAAAGAATAATCAATAAATTTGCATTCTGCCTGATATGCCCTGTTAAAAACTTGTTTGGGGTATGTTGTAGTAATATTAACATAGATTGATTCTCAGTTTCCTGTGTCTTCTAACTCTCATAAGGGTTGAGAGACAAAGGAATTTAATTTTTACCTGAATTTAATTTTTAACTACAACAGGTACACTCATATGTACTATTGTAAATAAATAAAATAAAAATATATAAATTATAATATTTTACTTTGGATACTACAGCCTGGCTCAAAAAAGTGCTGTCTGGTTGTCCAGGACAAATAGATTTTCCATTTGGGCAAGTGCGCTGTACAGACACTTGTTTAAGCTGCTTTACTGTCAGTTAAAAGCCCTGTCTATTTTAGCAATGGATCTACATATTAATTAGTAGATCTACATTTTGTAAAAATAGCAATAACATTATAGCTTAGTATTCAAATGCCTACAGTGTAGTTACATGTAGAGTTATATGCACTGTACCTTATTGATTGCATTATTGATAAAATGCAGTTGCTTGTGAGCATTCCAGTCCAGCGACACTTGATCAATTGTTTCAATTCACATGATGGTTCTGGACATGTTAATGTTGACACATAACTGTCAGGTGAAGCTGCAGAGCTGAGAAATTGATTGGATTAGCATAGTGCAGGCACATGTTGTCACTATGATGCTGTACCAAGTGCAGTAAAGTACAAGATGGTGGCAAAATACAAAAATGAAAACCTCTAAAGAAGAAAATTTCATTATGCCAAGTTCTGAAACAAACAGCACTACATAAATGTAGAAGTTATGCTCACTAGCTGTCATTTAAATTCTCACACACTCCCTGGGTTTCAACCAAAGAGACTTATATATAAAGGTCAAACCACCATAAGCAGTTATACACTGTTAACAGTACAAAATGAAAGTACTGCTCAAAATCCTTCATTTAATGCACCACATACTAGAGTTTCAACAAAATTCTTAACAGGTAGAACCATCTTGTGCAGCATAATAAAAGTACTACATGAAATAACTGCTCATTAGCTTTTATTTGAATGGTCACTCTCTTTTTCTACAATGAAAATTATTTTGTTACCAATCAACTCCACAGGCAATGCAGCCAAGCCACTCAAAGAATGACATGCAGTCAGACACATCAAAATTCTCTAGACTCATCTTATCTTCTGTGAAGCTTGACTTGTCAAAACTGATTTGTGGGGCTTTAGGAGAATTTGGAAAGCAGTCAATGTTTTCCTCGTTAGTCAATATCTGGCCATTGTAAGAGTTGAAGAAGGAGTAGAGTGTTCCTGTTGACAATTGTCCTACAAGGATGATGTCAAAACAAATTAAATCGGTATAATTATATATAATTATATTTTTTGATAATAATATAATATTATTTTTTTTTACAATTATCTATAAATGTCTTGTTTGTTTACATTTTTATTGTAATACAGCTTATTTGAGCACATGCTAAAAATCTTTAAATTTAATAAGAACATTTTTCTCCATTGGCCCCACTGATTCACAAACACTGTTGGTGTTAGAAACCTGACAGAAATCTATTAAATTGTAAGTCAATGATCAATAGAAGCTTGATATGTTTTTCTCATCATGTTGCCAATAACCATATTTATTTTAATTTATTTAGACTAGAACTGTAATTAGTGATAGACATTTTTGAAGTATTTTCTTAAAGCCAATCAGCTTACACTGTACTGTAAAAGACAATTTTTTTGCCTGGTGTACTTTTCACTCACCCAAGATGTCTCCTATATCCAAAATAAAAAATAATCTCCTTAATGATTCCCAAACCATACGTTTGTTTTTGGTACAATGTATCCCGTCAAACCTGGATCCCTAGCTGGCCATTTCATCTTGAACTTTCTTGTTCTAGGCCATTCATCAAATGCAGCCTGAGCATTGTTACTGTTTTATTCTTGCTTTTATAATTATACTTTTCTTTGACACATTCATTTATATCCCTAGAATCGAGACATTGGAGTAAACATCTTGTTGGGTGATAGCACACTGAAGTTTTTTCCTTCAATGAAAAATTATTTTTTTTTGCAGATTAAACCCAAAGCTTTGACTTTCAAAACAGATCATATTGACGAAACTTCATGAGATTAATTTCATAGCAAACAATTATCCTCTCATACACTAACAACAACTGTACTGCCAGTTCAACTAGAGACCAACAGTATCACTTCATACATGTGTAAGTGTTAATTAAATTATCAGACTCATCGAAAGCTAAAAAAGAAAAAAAGCAGTGGTCTGACTAGAGATATTCTTGTCAAAATGGAATATAGAATGGGGTGTTATCAATATTCAAGCTTAAACAATTTTCCGAAAAATGAAAGTTGTATTCACCAAATGGGGGACTGACTGATGATTTGTACTCTTTTCACACATGCATTAGCAAGCAGGAAAGTGCTAATTTCCAACACTGCCATGACTTAGCAATTACATGACATATTAATTAGACCCAGTGACTAACTTTATACAGTTGTGTGTGGATTGTGCTGACCTTCATTTGTCCAGCTCATAAGAAATTTGAATGTTAGCTGCAGCTTGTCCTTCAAACACCATCTGACCCTCTCATACAGCTTCTTCCCAGGAACAAAGTATGGTGCTGCCAGGTTCACTTCTACAACTAAATCATTTTCATAAATTTTTCTTGTCAGAACTGGTGCCTAAGCTCTCTAATCTTTGGTAGTCCAAGACAGTATAATTTCCCTATGTAAAACTATATCCAAACTACAAGCAGACAAGACACGGAGACCAACTGTTTGGCACAGAGAGAGGCTTTATTGACACCAAAGAACACCCACCCCAAATGAACAACCAGGGTGGGGATTGCCTAATAACAAAAATAACCTCTCCACACACCAAAACTAGGGTGGGAGGGAGAGAAAGCTAAAAGAATGACACAAACTAACCACTAAGCTGAGCCTAAGAACAAATTATGGTGAATAAGCAATGCTATCTGATCTAGATGCACATGCTGGAGAGAAACTTGTCAGAGCTTAAAGAGAAAGGGACCAGTAGCAAACAAGAAATTAACTGTTTTGAAAGGGCCTTCCAAAACAAAACAATTCCAGGTTACACTTCTATAGTTGATGATCAACCCTTGCTGTCTGACTGTCTGTCTGACATCAGATGTGATTCTAACAAAAACTGGTGAAATTCATCATACATTCTTCACATGCCACTCAAAATAAGTTAAAAAAACATTGAAAAATGAACACTGATGTAGTAAAAGATAACAAATAAAAATGTAAGTACAATAATTATAATAAATGCGAACAGTACTTTTAGTTAGTACAAATGACCAACATGATTTCTGTAATAGTAATATCAATATTACACTTACTGAATCTGTGTTTCTTTTGAAAGGCTGATGGTTTCCCTGTAAGTCCCAGTTGCTCGTATGTGTCTTTGTCCAGGGAAAGAATAAGTACTCCTACATGAGGAGGAAATAACTATTAATTAATTCAAAAAGAAATGTTTGAAGAATATAGGACAGTAAATCATGTTGAAGAAAGTCCATTCATTGTTGTGTAGTAGACTGTGGTCCTTTAAAAAGCATGGTAACTTTACTTTAGAAATGTGTTTGCCAAATTCCTGATGACCTTGATAAGGAGGAAGGTTACTGGAAGGGAGGGTTAAATATATATTGCTGGTTTTCACCTGTCATGTGATCAAACCTAAAAATCATAGCCATTCAATAAATTAAGTCATGAATAGGGGATATGATAGATGATAAATATGTAAACAACTTCATTTATATTATTTTCAAAATTCAAACATGGCCTATTGCAAAACAAAGAACCCTGAAAAGCTACAAAAACGTTGTAAAACACCAAGTTCCTATAGGGTCTATAGTCTGATAAAACTAAAACCTCAATTTTTAATTTTGGAATATGACTATGTCACTTGAAAACCGGCAACAGCACATGCAGGGTAATTAAAGATTAATTGAGTGTATTCTCATACACTTCCTCCTCACTCTCATTTCTGTACCTGTCATATAATTATCAAGATTACAAGAAAGACCTCCCAGCTTATTCCTCACCTGTTGGAAGAATGGCCACACAGTTCCCAGAATCAATGTGTGTTTCCCAACTGAGTGCAATAAACTGACCTGCACAAACGATGCAGTAATAATAATTATAATCATAATAATCATAATAATGATTAATAATAGCAATAATAATAATAATAATAATAGTAATAATGATAATAATAATATTTAACAATTATTCACCGAAGTGGAGGTAAATATCCACCACTTTCACCGACACTGAGGTGAACAATTGTTTCAGTATATACCACACAAGCTGAATAACTAGCTATATAGTGGACCAAAGAGTAATTTTACCTGTTTAAGAGTAACTTTATTTGAAACAGCAAGCCATCCAGGAAGCTATCCACTTGTGTAGTATATACTAATTATGTATATTTAATGGTATACACTGTACTGATATCTTTAACTATCAAAATGAAATAATTATTTCGCCCCTGATAATTTCTTGAGGACGATACAGCATTATGTCTAAGATCTACTGGCCTGATAGCTACAGTTGTCCCTTGGAAATTGGTGCTCTTAAAACTAGCATATTTGCCCTCAAAGCTTTGCTTCTCCGACAAGAGATCATCAAATTTCAGCAGGGCAACTATCAGCCAATAGTTTTTTTTTGACAGAAGCACTCTACTGTTTAAATAGCAGAAATCTTCAGCTGATAATCAAATTGTTATATATAAATACTTGTGGCATGGTAGTTTGGGAGAACTTGAAAAAGTAGCAGAAACACTAGGCTGTCGGCTTGTGTCCCCAGAAGCATTTCTCATTCTCCCAAACTCCCACTTGTGTTTCTATTTAACAATTACATTATGAGCTCAAAATTTCTAGCGCAAGACAAGCTAGTTGGCGAGGCTACAGCCTAAAGTCAGGGGGGGGGTCAGGTGGTACATGGTTTATGTAGTTACTGCTTTCTTGGCTTACGCATATTACCAGTCTTTATAAATGTCCTGATAAACTCCTCTTCTGTAAACGCATGCACTGGCAGTTCAATCAAACAGAATTGATCCCGAGCTGGTGAGGTGCTCTCAAAACATTGGATGGCAGTCCCAGGGAAACAATCTGGAATGACAATCTCTACCTGTGAAGATCCCAAATCTCGACTTAGTACACAACTGTTTACAAATAGTTAGAAATTATAAAATGTTACGTAGTGTAACTGCGTGAAATGTTCAGGTCTGACCTCCGCCAGTTATTGAGGGAACTCGCTATCATGTTCTCTTATGAAAGGGACACGATGTTTGAAAATAACAAACCGCATGATTAAACGGGTGGTCCTCTATATGTCGTTTGTATCTCTCCTTGTCATCTTGAAATGTGAACTTCTCTATAGTTAGTTTTCTCTTTGGCGTGCAAAACGCTCTTCCATCCGCCATATTGGTGGACGAGAACTGCTGGAGGCTTGGGTTGAGTAGTCACCAGTCTTTCCTCAATCATCAACATTCAAAACATGGCGTCCACCGTGGAAGAGATTTGTCCATCGGTGGAAGATATCACTCGGAAGGAAACTAGAGATCCTCTTCCATGCCCTACGCGAGGGTGTTCTAGAGTTTTTCACAACCGTCCCTGCCTTAGGATGCACCTAATCAAGACTCACGGAGTTGCTTCGAATAGCGAAGAAAAACAACTTTACGTTCGAGGTCAGACCAAGAATCAGGTTGAGAAACATTTTTACTGTCCAGTTAAACATTGCGTACGTGGACGAGGCACAAAAAGACCTTTCCCGCGGATGTCGCAGCTGAAACAGGTAACACACTTCACGGATACCCCAGGAGCAATTAAGAACCATTTAAGAATATTAAATATAAAAATATATTAAATTAAGTGTCAAAATTACTGATTAGTAATGGGACATTCCACTTTTTATCCGGGGATGTGCGAATGGTCGAGGTAACCGGCCACTCCACCCACTGGTCACTCTACCCGCTGTCACCCCGCCCAAAATCGATGTCACAATGCCCGATAAATAAGATACCTGAAACTATAGACTATTAAGTTCTAAACAAGCTCTAAATTATAATCTAAAAAATTTTTACCCAATATTTTTTAGTTTAAGAAGTGCACATTAGAGCAACAACTTGGTGCAACTTGGGTACAGGAGGTTCAAAGTCGTTCAGGCTCATGCATGGTAGTTTTAGAAGTTCAATTCCTTCTGGATGACAAGAATGATCAATGAGATTTAGGAATGTGCTTTTCTTTATTAGCAACAACTGGTAAGTATAGTGCAAACACTACAACTGATTCCTACGAATTGGTATTCATGATGATAGATAGCTTCTAGAACGAATTAACTTCTAAAACTACCGTGTGTGAGCCTGAACGACTTCGAACTTTGTGTACCAGAGTCATGCCAAGTTGTTGCTCTAATCAGCACTTCTTAAACCAAAAACATCAGATAAAGTATCAGGTATTATAATTAAGAGCTAGTTTAGGACTAAACAGGCTATAGTTTGTTATCTTATTTATCGGGAGTTGTGACTTCCATTTCGGGCAGAGTGACCAGCGGGCGAAGTGACCGCAATTCCTGCGAATAAAAAAATAGAATCTCTCATTGTCCTAGTGACATGTTTTTGTCTATCCAAACTTGTTTTTCCAAATATCTGGTTTTGCTCTTTTTCCAGCATTACATGACAGTTCATGCAGAGAAAAATAATGTTTGTAGCAAATGTGGCAAAGGCTTTGGTTTGTCAGATGCGTGTCGTCGCCATGAGCTTAAATGTGGACAGTTGTTTACTTGTTCTTGTGGATGTCCTTATACAACAGTAGAAGCACTGCTCACTCATGCACGGAGACAAATGCATAAACTGCCAGAATGTTACACAAAAAAGAAAGAAAGGTAAGCAGTATTCATGAGTGAGGTTTGAAGGACAGGATGTCACTAGAATGGCACATGTATGCTGAGTTAATTCTCCTCTTCTACATCTACAATAACATTGACATTTATTGAGTCAGCTACATTCAGTTATTGTTCACTAACTTGGGTATCATTCTCTTGGCAACCAAATTTCGAGTGCCATACACATTCTTCTCACTTTGGGCTGAGCTTTTACAGCTTGATAACGTTACCAAATGATCATTATAAACACTTTTTAAAATAAATGATGGCAGTGTTTAATCTATATATCTTTCAATGAGAGCAGTTACATGCACATAAGGGGCAGCAATTTCAATTATTTATAGGGGTATCCATGTTATACAATTAAATGTACACTTTATTTGTTGTTTTTGCTTCCAGTTCAAAACCACCAGTACCTGCAAGTACAGTGACCCTAGTTGTTGTTAAACCTGTTGTCCCAGTTATTGCATGCACTGGAAAGAAGAACTCTGGAAAGAATGGTGTACAGTGTCGAAGTAGAACCAAACTCTGCCCAATCCTTCCTAAACCTGGTCCATCCATTCCCTTGGATGCTGGTAAAAGTTTAATCAACACTGCAAAGAAACAAGTGTTCACCAAGTCTGTGGAAACACAAACACCCTTTGATGTTCACAGCATGCACACTCAAACAACGAGTCATCTATCAAGCACAGAGCAGGCATGTGATTCGTATACTCAGACCCCTCCACCCATTACTGCACAGCAGTTTCAGTTTACTGGTAACAGTGATGGAGGAAGTCTTGGGATTGGTTTCAACAACCAAGCTTCAGTTGGAATCCAGGTGGCCATGTTGGCAAACCATAGTGACTTTGGTGTTGGTACTGATGACAGCTTCCTGGCACAACTGGGTTGTTTTACTGCCAGTAGTGCAAGACAGCCATTTAGGTTGCCTCAGGCCACCCCGGTTCAACACCTCCCACCTATAAGTTCTTTTGTAACAGGTCAACAAAGACCAAGCTTTGTGACCACAAATGAAAATTCAATGCAGACTCTTGACATTGACCCATTGTGTTTAAATATCCAAACACAAACCAATCTCACAAGCACTGATTTGGCACTAAGTGACTTAAGACCCTTAAGCAGTGCACAGACTCAGACATGTGGCTTGGAACAGGTTCCCCTTGAGGATAACGAGACACAGACTTTGATTTCTTTGCTGGGCATTGATGCAAACAGCTCAATTGACTCTGGAACTCAGACTCACACCCTTCTGGATGATTTATTTGACACTCAAGATATTGAACTGACTGAGTCACAGACTCAAACATGGTTCACTGATTTCTCGTCTATTACGTCACCAGGTCTTGAAAACAGTGGAAATGAGTTTGTTTACAAGGCCTTTGATGACCTAGTTGACATACATACACAGACGTCTATAGTAATGTCAGACTTTAGTGAACTCACTGATGACACTGAATTTACCAGCTCACAAACACAAACATTACAGAGTGACTTTGTTTGCTCCAGCTTGTTATCATCAAGTGTCCAGACAGATACCCATTGGGCACAGGTGACACAAACAGATGAACAGATCAGAAATGGATCTGTTACCTCCACAAATTCTCAAACACAAACTCTTCAAAGTATTCTTGATCAAAGCTGTGTTGTCTCCAGTGTAGAAACTCAAACCTAGATATATATGCTTGTCATACACATACGCTGTACAGTGTCGTAGAACCAAAATCAAAGAAATCATTTTAGCTAATCATAAAGGAAACAGGCAATTTAATGAACCAATATAAACTTGAAGAAAATACATGGTGCTGGTGCAATGTGCAGGGAAATATGTACAAGCAAGTCTCAATTTATTTTTGTCTCACTTCCAACTAGATGACAAAGTCTCACCAGTTGCGTTAGCTAATCATGTAGGGTAGTAATGTAAAACCAAAGTAAATGTCAATTACTAATTGGCACTCAAGTTTCAAGTGACAGTCACTCAAAAAGAGCTGGTATTCAAAATTTCCCATGTCATCTCATCCATCCAGTCCAAACTTTATCCACAAAACTCTAGCATAATTTAACCAGAATCATCAAGTGATGAACTAATGCCTCCACTGTAGACATCAAATCCCCCCTGACTTTAACTAATGATTGCTAAAGAGTTGGCTTCCATTTACTGATATTTGGATTTGTGTTACACCATGAAATCATTGACTGGCTTTTTGTTGTACACTCTACACAGCATTTTTAAGGGGAGGGTCATGACTACTTTTAGTTACCTACTACTGCAGTACATTCTTGCACCAAGTGGCATGTAACCATGTGTAGAGCAAGTGATGCATAGGCCAGGTGATGAATGCAATTAACCCCCCTGCATATGACCATCAGTTGGGAAGAGAGAGTGCAACAGGAAGTACATTGTGTGAGTTATGAAAGCCTATGGGTCACTCCACGTAGTCTGCATAGAGCTCTGATTAGCCCAAAAAGCAGTTTGTTTACCATTGATAGTACTCCAGTTAGCCTCTGCAGTAAATATGCTCCAGTTGGCCTAAACAGCACAGTAACACTCATGTTATCTTGAATAATGCTCAGGTTAACTTGTTTACAGGGGGCACTAATTTAATTTTTCCCAAAATATTAATTGTGGCTTGACATGATCATCTGTTTAATACGTCATCTGTGCGTAAACATTGAACAACATAAGCTGTTTATCAAAATAAAAAGCATATCCTAAAGTTTAATTGCGGCACTGTTAGTACTTGTAATTTTTTGCCAATCTTCACAAGCTGAAACAATGTACATGATGGAAACTATGCATCCTTTGTTGTCTCATTTTTTGTGCACAAAATGGGGGGAGGGGGCACTTTTTCAAAGGAGGTACTCATATGAGTGGGCTATGCTGATTCAAGGTGGGGGGCTACCGGTAATTCAAGGGTAAAGGGTAACGGTGATACTAGGCAGCAGATTCCACACACTTTATACAGAACACACGAGGCTGCAAAATAGTCACATACATGCAATGGATTTGATGTTCACCAAAAAAAGTCACCAATTGCAAATTATTAATCAAAGATTAAGATTTTATTCCATCATATAAATAAAGAACTTCTCATCTGCATTTATATTTCACCAAAAATGTACATGTACACTACCAAAAAATATTGTTTTATCCAATTTTATATTACAGTATCATCTAAACCAGAAAGTGCATGTTATAAATACATCTATATTCACATTGATTTTGATCGTCACTATAATCTTTAAACTGCATAATCCACAGTGTGTTACAATGTTTTCTTGAAACTGGACCAGGTCAGGGATCTACTAACTTATTAGGCTAGCAGTGGCTTTTCCAAGGGATAATGCAAGCCAGTTATTTTATGGTAAATTCAAACCACTGAATGTTAACTGAAACTTTCAAGAGTAACAAAAATTTACTTACTTCATACACAAGACTCACTGATGGCCAATTATTCATAAAAACTGAAGAATCTTGAAAAGATTTACCTTCTTTAACGGAGGCATCTAAAAGATGCTGACAGTCAAAAAAACAACTGTAGAAGGCTGCTGGAACTGGTACAGTTATGTTTAATCTCAAATGTTATAATAATAAGAAATGATGATGTGCAAAGAGGCATAATTACAGGCTTTTTGGGAAAAGTTTTCACTGAAGTAGTACAGAAAATATCTAGCTTATTGATATTGTACTTTTAGTTTTTGGAAGGAAAATTAAACCTTTTGTAACAGTGATACTTTTAAAGGGTAAAAATTGATCAGTGTGCAACCTGAAGACCTTGTAGGGCATATACTGGTAGTTGATTACTGGGCAGACATTTATGTTTCAGTTACAATGTATCTGTCAATGATCTTTCAAGATCTTTAGGAATAGCCATTACGGAAATCAATGGATATGTTGGCACATGTCAGTTACCACAAAAGTTGGCCAAAGCACCAGCGGGCACTTCCAGTTTTGTTCCTGATACACTTGGTAATTTAAGAGGCTCTGTAAAACTGACCCCCTTTTCCATATTTCTGTCCAGTTCTTGAGTGAGTTTTTCCAGTGCATCATCCAACTTCCCCCTATTAGGAACTAAATTTGCTGCCTCACTAAGAGTCAGTTTCTTTCCTTTCTTGCTGTGCCTTGGAAGAGAGAACGCCTTTGAAAGCCCAGCAGTTTGTCTTTCTGGATATTTGCTATGAGTCTGATTCAGGGCTGTTGAAGGATATGGGTACCCTATAGTGTTCTTTGTGATAGGAAGCCAGTCCAGCTTACTCCCCCCTCCCGGACCAGTTTTTCGCTTCTGGTTTGCAGCTTTATTTTCCTTAGATTTTTTGCAAGCCTTTAAACTCGACGAACTGTCAGATTTTAACCCGGAATGTGTTCCTAAAGCTTTACTGGCCAAAATGCTCTCCTCCGCTGTCTGCCTCTGTGTTGGTGTTATCTTTTGCAATGGTTTGAGCTCCGTTGAGCTGTTAGTACAAATCTTAAGTCTGCATTCAGGTTTGGATATATCGCGAGTTCTAAGCCTGCATAACTCGCAGAAGGAAATCATCGGGTCCTCTTTAATTGTACTTAAAGGCAGAGCGTGAATCACTTTGATCTTGTTGTCCTGCGATCTGTACTGTGTCATAAGAGGAACGGATGACTCGAAACTGTAGGGAAATCTACGCGCCTTCTCAACGCGATACTCCTCTTTGAGATCCAAGTTTTCCAAGAGTCGACGATCGAATGACAAAGCGGGATCGCTGATAGCGATGCCTCCATTGCTAGTCTCCTGAAATGTCATCATACCACCGTTTTCGAGAACAAGAGTTTGGTTCGGATACTTGTGGGTCGTCGCCATGTTTCGTAGCACATGGAGTGGAGTTCTTTCCACATATTCCAACGTTCTAGGATCTATTATATATCTCCAACAAGGGCTATCATAAGAAAGCACATCAGCGTTTTGAAAATTTCGCATGTTGGCCCTTAGAGTCCTGTTTCCCGGCCAATTTCCACTGGCCTTCACGTTGTTGATTTCAGTGAAGTTGTTTACGTTCGAATTCGAATTTGTGATCATTCCAGCGAGACGCTTAACTTTCGCGTAATGGCTCTCCGAATCCGGGCTAACTCTCCAGCATTTTTCCTTTGATGTCTTCTTTTTGGGGCCAGCTGAAGACATATATCGTACGTTTGGCGCAGTGTGTTTCCAGCCGCAAGCAACTTCATCCCAACTACTCGTGTTCACTACGCGGTCGAGATCTTCCTCGATCTCCTGGCGCTCGCTGGACTCAAGTAACTTATCGATTAGTTCTCTTTCGCCGCCGTCTGATGAGACGATAGGCTCATCGGCTGTATCCATTGCTTTATTGTTTTGAAATGATCGAAAAATTCCCTTTGATTCCAACCGCGCAACGTGTTAATTATGGACCTTGCGGCACATTTCATCGCACCAAGCAGCCTATTTCCTTTTTGATTTTTGCGTTGCTACGCAACTGACACAGAGCGCGATTATAATTAGCCCTAAATCTATTTGTAATTAATTTTTTAGACCATATATATTTCAACTTTCAATGAGCCAGACCGAACTAAACAAGCTGCCCATTCAAAGTTCTCCGAATTCTAATGTCGGTAGAGAAAGTTTCGGTTCAAAATTGGTACGGACAGCTCTTTGATGAAGTTATTGATTGATCATTTTATTCAACAACAGTGATTGCAATTATGTCGCTTTCAGTGGAACGTATTTCCATAATAAAGGCATTAAGTGACATCTGACGGGAAGAATGCAGCTTCTGTTTCCTCATCTTTTGTCTTCTTCATGTGATTTCAACTTTATTTTTGGACCTCGTTGCTTCCACACCTCACTCTAAATAAATTCCTTGATTTGACATCTGGATCGAAATACATGTACACTTGAATTCCAAAGACGCCAGTGTGGTCAACGAAGTGCAAAATCCAAAACAGGCGTTCACAAACGTCACAAACCTTCGCTAATCCATGTAATCCAGGATAAGAAGCTTTACAGTACTACTACTGTTGTTATGAAACGTCTTGTTTTGTCTGATAAATATTAAAAACGCCGAAGCGGCGACTCTTTTCTGCTGAATTTTGCTGATTTTTGCATTCATCTAGATCTGCTACGCCATTTAGTGCCATTTATGAACTAAGAGGGGATGAGGGGCTTCAGTTGACTTAAACGGGAAACACTGAAGCTGTTCCAGGCTCTCGGTCAGGTGGGGACGATCGCTGGAAAATGCGGGTGAGCAACAAGCGGGATTAGCGACGATCAGAAGAGACAAGATCCCACCGTCGCTCGCCCGCAGTGACCGAGAGCCTGGCACAAGCTACAACTCTTTATCCTAAATTAATAATTAGAAGAATATCGAGGTTGGGATCGGTAAAAGAATATGCTGCGAATATACGAAAGGTTGAAATATAGCTTCTTTCCTTTTTCGTGAATAAAATTAAGAAATTAGCAAATTAATTTTTGAACAAAACAAAAACGTAAACAGTTCAGGCCATTTGTGAGTGTATCACCTACTGTTTGATACCTGGAAACAAACATGATAGGGCCTGCTATACTCTAGTGTAGAAATATTAGAGTGTACTTTCAGGATATTTCAGCCTAAAGACGGGAGAAATAAGAGCATTCATTGCCTTAGTATAAAAAACATGCATTCCTCCACCCCCCCCCCCCCCCCCCCCCCCTCAAAAAAAAGGTTTATTCCCCTTCATGTCCGTCCGGCTGCTTGCTGGTTACTGATTGTGTCTGAGCGATAGAACCGCTCCCCCATCACAACGTACAATACCCTCACCCCTCAGTTCCCACTGATGTTCCACTGTTCCACACTTTGTGCTCTCGTCCTAATTCTCGCGCGACCAGCAGGCGAGTGACTCTTCGCTCGTGCATGCTACACCCCGACATTCTCCGAAATACGCGGTAATAGAGAGCTTGATCCTGCTCTTTAAGAATATATACATTAAAATAAAATCTTGCTTTGTTTTTTTTTTCCTGCACCACTTAAGGACGGTGCCTAGTTAATAGAAAGGTCTTTTCACCAAATAAGGACCATTAGTCCGTGGGCCAGATCAAATTTTCTTACCAGTTTTAGGGACAAATTATCGGTAGTGTCATTTTGAAGAGTGAAC
>OMLO01000933.1_pt1 | contig 21155 bp, 10 predicted proteins | sample 1674811 | NCBI WGS metagenome assembly OMLO01 (sample SAMN06265003, study PRJEB25207) | coral metagenome | isolation source: Coral host | place: Mexico:La Bocana,Puerto Morelos, Mexico | collected 2008-11-13 | reverse complement strand
TGATTTTTCTTTTCACTTTGCAGTTCTAGATTCAATGTCAGATGAAGGAACCTTGGTACCTCGAGTCAGTGTTGTGCGCAGCTTTGAACCGACAAGATATTAAAACCTAAACAAACAGTTATTGAGCAAAGCCTTGTTACTGATTAGTTAGAGCTTAAGCCAAAATTGAAGGAATGCTGGGGTGCTGTAGTTGTTGTATCAGCATGTTTAAGACGAAACATGACTCATCTTTCGGTAGAAAGCGAAATAAAAAAGAAACAATAAAATATCTTTTACCACGACTTGACGCAACTTTTGTTATCCATATATGATACTGCTAGATCATATGGAATTGCAAACTTTTATATAACTTGTTTGCACGTCCTGTACTGTGCGAACGATGTTCGTCGGTGAAATCATAGAGAGATTAATTTATAAAAATGAAATGGAAAAAAAAATGAGCTAGACTATTTAACCCTGACTTGAGCCCAACTGGTAAACGATTAGTCGCTATACATAATTATACGACAGCCAAGGAGCATTGTAGGATGTCATAGTTTTAGATATCTTCCATCAATTTTAGCACAATCATTTATGTTTCTTATAATTGCAAACCTAAATTAAAGGCGGTTTAATTCTACCATTAGGTCCCCTTATTATTAAAAATTAGGGTTGGCGCCTAGTTTTAGGGGTTAGGCTTGGAATTTTCACCACTGACAGGCTAGACCGAAACAATTGATTTGCACATCGACTAATCCCTTGGGAAAGGATAGGTGAGAAGGTGCCCAGAAATCCCTGCGCACAAACGTCTTTAAAAAAAGTTAGGTTATCGTGAACGTTTAGGGGTAGCTTCAGTTTAAGTTAGAGTTCACATCACTGAATGGCTGGACGGACATAATTCCTTTGTGCATCGACTATTCCCACACCACTATTCGCAAAAAAATTCTTTTGAAAAACAATTAGAGTTGCCAATAAGGGTAAGTTCGCGTTTATTGTTTCTGCGCATCCTTACTGCGCACGAAATTCATACGCCACGTCATGCATCGAGCGCGCGCGCTAGGTAGTAAAGCTGAACAATAATAGGGCAAATGGCCATTGCTATAACTTTGCGTGGATTCAACGATCTTGGACGTTCGGTGACCCCTATTTTTCTTTCGATGGTTCATTTTCTCTACCGATTTTCTACGTTTTGCGAAAAAATGAAAAAAAATCTATTTTTCGCAAAACGCCTTTTTACGGCCTCCAAACGACCTCTTCGTTTAGCTGTGCGGCAGTTTTAAATGCCTCTTTAAGGGTTAAGGTTTGTGAAAATGATGGCAATATTTGAAATTATTAACGCCACAGATTCACTTATACAAAATATTATAAGGAATGTTTGCCTCTGTTGACTTATCTTTGATATTTTAACCTGAAGATCCTGGAGACAATGCTGAATTACGCGCACCAATTTATCAAAATCAGACTAGTTTTCCACACGCCTTATCTCTGAAACGAAACCGGTGACCCCCAATTTTTATTTTATTTCTAAAGCAAGTAAAGCAAGTAGATACCAATATTTTGTCCATGAACCGAGAAAGGACTGAAAGAAAGAGTTTCGAGCTGCGTATCCGGCTCGATATCATTGACCCTCACTAATAATCATGCTTTGCTTATTGATCAAACAATAACTTGTTACAACAGGATTTTGTGGAAAAAAGAGAGCTGATATCTGCAAGTTAATTACTGGTAGGGATTTGGCCGGCTAACTTGACAGCCAGTAAAGGTAAGTGGGAGTCTCGCTTCATTGGGCACCTTAATGCTTGCGCATCATTTGCGCTGTTTGAATCACTCAATGGAGACCGAAATTCACCTAGATAGCAATAACATGAAGGGAGGCGTTTTACTTTGTTACATTTCTTTTCCTTTTTTCTTTAAGAGTATAAGCAATGAATGGCAACAACTTACCTCATACGAACTGACGTGAAAGGCACTGAATTAAGACTGTCTTGGGCGAAAACAACATGAAAAAATAAACATGAACGATGTTTTTTTTATTCGTTCGTGATTGTGGTAAAATGCTTGCCGTTAAACCAACGTGTAAAATAGCTCAAAGCATAAAGCGTTAAAAAATTTCAAGTTATAAATTCATCTCTTTCTCCTTTCAGACAAGTGTATACTGAGTGAATTGAATAAAGGTTTTACTTACAGTTTAGAAAACGAAATTAATTTTCTACACTTAAATGCTAAGGATAAAAAGTACACGCATACTCCATAATTAGGACTTTTAAAAACGTAGAGCGGCCACTAGTCAATCAGGCGCCCTTTAAAATTGTAGAAGTTCTTTATGTATGTGCTGCATACAAGACGTATTTTTTTCTGCCGTATGCCTTAACTGTAGGCTTGAAAGTGAAGAATGTCGGAAAACAGAGAGTTTATAAGGGGTAAGCCGGTCTTCTGAAGCGTTATCCGTTTGTCTGCTGTGAACTTACTCATCTCTGTCCCTGACGATATGTTAATATAATCACAGAACAAGCACGCAGAAGCATGCTTTTGCAGGAGACATATGTCTGCTTGAAGGTTGTTCGATATTGCAGGGATATCACTAACGATAATAAATTTCCACCACCTTAATCAATAGTGATCACTCTTCACTGGCGTGTGGCAACAACAAGTCAAGATGAAAGCTTTACTTCTCGTTATCTTGGAGTTGCTTCCATGTCTGCTTGCTTCTCAAGGTATGGCTGTTATTCGATAGTTAGATTGCCTATAGAAATATGTTTTCTCTTCTATCTTTGTCAAGCTGACAAGAGTCTGATCAGTCGCATTTTATTGCACTGCCACCGTTGCTATCAATCCTTGATAGCAGTCAGTAATTTTTTTCCTCAAGAATGATGACAATATCTTCACACTGTTAATAAAAAAGGCGAGGATAAAGAGATAGTCACCAACTGGGCTATGATATACCCAAAAAATCCTTCAAAAAATTATTAAAAATTGAAACTCTCTGATTTAGAATCAATGCACTCTTTTTTTAGGTTCTTTTTTATAGCGCAGTATATTTCAGATGTAAAAGTTCGTATTGGTACAGACATATTTTTCTAAACTTTATAATAAGCCTTGACACACGTCTCTTATTATATTTTATGGAAACAATCGTTATAACGACCATGGCAGATAATGAACTTTTAAGTATCGCTAGTAAAAGTTTATTTTGCTTTTGAGTAGAACAAAGTGAATAATAAACTGAAATAAATTACTTAATTGCTAAGCGATATAACTGTTAAAGGTTACAGAAAATATGATGTCCAGTGTCAGGACACACTGATAACTCAATGATAGTGCTATGAAAACAATATGAAAGCAACAGACCGTTAGGCCGTTAGTTTGGGACCGGACACGACAATGGAGCCTAAGTGATCTTTCAGCAAGCAATTTTGCGACAACAGGAGACATTTCCTCGTCCAAAACAAACGATCTATACAAATGGATATATGCAAAATGCTCACGCAAACTTCGGAGAAAGATACATAACTGATACTGAAAGATACTAACACAAATAATAATACAAAACTGTTTACTGAGTGAGTTTAAGTGAGTATAATGTATGTCTTCACAAAATGATCTGTTACGAAGAATGGCGAGAAAATAAGAAGGGAAATAAGCTTCAGAGAGCCTTTGATTGATAGCATTTTTAATTGCATTTTTTATTTCTCCACTTGACGATATAAATCATGATAGTATTATTAAAAATAAACGACAGTGAAATGAAAGTGGAAAGGGCAAAATATAGTAAACTATGTCCTTCAATTAGACAGATTTATGTCAGGATAAAAAGAAGCTAGGGTAAAAGAAGAAGGAGTAAACGCATAGCAAATAGATAGTTTACGGTAGACTTATTAATACTGGCAAAATAGAACTGGTAAAGTGCCAGTATTGACTGTGAGATCCTTGCAGCGATTGCGTTCCATAAATTCTTTTTACAGGCGATATGCCTCAACATATAGAATCGAAAACGCATACAGCAAGGCACGAGTAAATGTTGCAGAAAATATGATATCCAGTAGAAGGGCGGCACTAATAACTGCTTCCAGCGATTAAGTTCCATAAATTCTTTTTACAGCGTATAGGCTCAAAATGTGGAATCGAAAATACATACATCAAGGCTATATGATCTCTCGATCTTGAGCAAGATCCTAACGATAGGAGGGTTAGATATATAAGAGAATTTAACATGTTATTCTTTCCATCTTTTTGCAGAAATGCATTGGACGTACGGAAAAACTGGTAAGTTTATTTTTATTGTTTTAAGTTATTTAACGATATGAAGATATCTTTCCTATGGCAATATTAAATCGTCAGAGGTCACAGGCGGATCGGAATGTCATGATAGGAGCTGTCAGATAAATCACTGCAGCTTAAGGATGCTTGTTAAACGGGAAATTCAGCAACTTCTCACGAAATATTGATGGGAACCGAAGAAATTCAAATGAATCAAATGAATGTCACATCAAATTGCCTTGTAGCCAAATAGTTAATTTTGAGCCAATGACAGATTAACTCCTGACCGTTGTGAGCTAGTATTCTAATGACTTAAATTAAAGACCCAATCAAACGATGGAGACATTTTATAAGGAAAATGTTGTTTTGCAGGAGTCTAGTTGGAACTGACATGGTTTATTGAGAAATAACTAAACTAAACGACAGACTAAAGATGATTAATTCAAGACCGTTTCTTATTTTTGCAGTGTATGATCATGGAACTGCCATTTGCGGTCCAGCAGATTGGAAAAATGTTTCGGCACACTGTGTCGAGAACACTCAATCTCCTATCAACATTAAAACCGACAAGATTTTCATGCATATGTTTCCGTATTTCGATGGCTTCCACTTCATTGTCGATAACGTGGTGGGGAGTGTTAGTGGCGTTCTTGTGAACAATGGGCATGCGCCAACCTTAGTTATTGACCAATTCGAAACTCCCGCTATACTTACCGGAGGTCCCTGGGCAAACAAAGTGTACAGGCTTAACCAGATTCACTTTCATTTTGGCTGTGACGCCTCCAAAGGGTCTGAACACACTGTGGACGGCAGGGTATACTCCGGAGAGGTACGCGTGTTTTAAAGTTTAAAATAATTCTTAAATTAACTGTAGCGGCCGGTTTAACGATGTACAAGCTATCAATGGTTTCCTAGTATGACATATAAGCTAAAGGATGGCACCTTTTCTTTAAAATGTCTGGTAGGATATTTGAATCACTTGCATATTGATGCATGGCAAAGAAAGCGATATTGGCTGCCAGAGTGAAATGCCATTTTCAATACATGTTTTTGAAATGACTCAAAGTAAAGTCGTTTAAAACCTTAAAAAGAGGTAGCAAACAGTGAAATCTTTGCCTGTTGGGCATGGTCTGTCCCCTCAGCTGCGCGAAAGCCGCATTTACCATGAACTGCTTAGGTCTATCTCGCAATGGGCTTGACAGTTTTTCTCTGAAGAGCTGCCGTTCAATCTGTAGTCTGGAGATTATTGATTTAAGGGGTCGTCTTGATTGCATTTAAAATTAAAAAAAAGGGTATATATAAGGTTATAGTGATTGTAATTTACATGGAGCGCTGAACGTCCATACTTTAACAGGATGATCATAAGTTTTTTTTTCAACTAAAGCCCTTCACCTTCAACCTACCCCTAACAACAACAAACAATCCGGTCAAACTCTACTGAGAACTACATCATACTTTTCCAGCTTGCTCAGGACTTCGTTGTTTTCCTCTTTCTCTTTATCTTGATTTTTTTTTGGGTGTGTTTCCTTGATCACTTTTTTTCAATAAAAGTTTCAAACGCTGGTAGTTCTCTATCGCTAGATTGATATCATTTTGTTTACTTTTTGTAGATTCATTTTGTGACTTACAACACAAAGTATTTCGATTTCCACGCTGCGGCTGACAAACCAGATGGCCTGTCTGTTGTTGCTGTGTTTCTCTTGGTATGTATGAATAAATAAATATCAATCAATGATCAAAATTCCTAAAAAAAACTTTCAAACTGACTGCCCCAATAAGCAACTACTTATGCTTTACTTTTTCCTGATGTTAAAATAAAGGATAATGGTGACAAATCGAATTGGAAGCAGTTAACCGACGAAATGAAGAAGATAATCAAAGCAGGTACGATTTGTTCAACCGTGAATTTACTAATTTGTCTCTAACACAAATGGCTTAGATGCTAGCTTAATTTTTCCTTCCGTTCGTCTGTTTTTCAGTTTGCCATCCTCTTACCTGCTCAAAATGTATCTAACACACCTGCTCGTCTTCTTGTCCCCAATCCGACACGACGGCCGGAGAACCTGGGCCTCAAACAGATTAGTATTAATGTACCAGTATTTAATAAACCGACCTATTTTTATTATCGTTAATCGGGCGCGCTTTTAGGAAGGAAGATTAGATGTATCATAATTCTAACATTTTGTTTTGCAGATTCTTTTACCAAAGTCCCAATGTACTATATCAACCTGTACAAAATGGTTCCCGAACTGCGAGCTTTATTTAGGGCGCCATTCTACACTTACAAGGGATCTCTGACAACTCCTCCATGTTACCAGTCCGTTAAATGGGTTGTGCTACAAAATCCAGTTTCCACTAGCAGAGAATTGGTATGAGTGTTTTATCTTTAATGGTATTGCTATTATTGTTCATGCATGTTCATAGTTCTCCACGCATTTTGTCATGATATGCAAACTATATCTTGCTGTGTTCTCTACTTAGAATAAGTGGCCCACTTAGCTTTGTGACGTCTGCTATACAAAGCTTCTTTTCCTGCATGCAAAGCCGAGACACGTAATACATGAAAACAGGGGTCGAAAAATGCAGAAGACACAACGTCTGACTTAGAAGTAGCTGTAGAAATAAACTGATTAGATTTTATCGAATACGTTCAGTGGTATCCAACAAGGAGAATTTCAGGAAGACCTGACTACAGAGCGGAGAAAAAAATAGATAAAAGCGATCAATCGCGGAGAGGTCCGGAGATGTAGATTAGTAATACATGACTGCAGCTGAGTATGATGTGCTACACTGCATGCATTATAACGGATAATCAAATGACCATGATCTTCAGAATTGAAACAGTTTATCGCTTAGAACATACTAAAAATACTTTATGTCTCGTATAAAAGGAAATGGATTGTTTCCTAAACCTTTGAATTATTTTTCTTTCAGATGACTGCGATGAGAAGTCTCAAAAATCATGAGGGCCACTCCTTGTGCAACAACTTTAGACCTACGCAGCCGCTGAATGGACGCATTCTGGCCAAACACTTGAAATACTGAGCTTGCCAGCCATCGAAAAAGTGACTGCACATTTTTTTTATTGCAGCCAACCATTTTTTTTATTTGTAGTTTATAAACTAAGTCTCTTAAATGTCCTGATGCGCCAACGAGAAGTGGTTTCGCACGGGTAGCATCTCTTCTCGGTATTCGAGCGTTTATGTCTCACTGCTGGAAATACCACAGACTGTGAACAAGCTCTCCATCTCTAGTCTAGGGTAGGGCGAAAAGAAAGACGGGGGAGGGGGGCGAGAGAGAGGCCGGGATGGGGTAATAGGGAAGTCGACGCATCATCCGCCCCCACCCCTCGCCTGCTTGGACACTTTACTCTCAACCAGTTCCTTCTTAGCTCTTTCAGCCGCGGTCAGACCCTTCCAGCCGGAGCCCGGTTCACAGGCTAGAAAAACCACAGCCTGTACATCCATGTATTCACTTGTTTTGTAAAGGACTTGCGTTGGGAGTATCGATCATTACCAGTTTATCATTATTTGAAAGAAAAGTTAAATAAACAGCAGTTGTCGATATGCTGTTTTAAATTCTTTTGTGTATCATAATGTTACTAATTGCAGCCTTTTCTGACTGAGATGCTATAATTCCAATATCACTTACTTCCTTATGAGAAACTAGTTGCAGCGATTTGTCTCCACTCTAAAGCAAAGCATTAATCTCGCGAAACAGAAAAAAAAAAGATCTCATAAGCGGGGCTCATGGTCATTGATTACATGTGCTGTTGGTATGTGCATTGCCGGTTTCTTTGGCGGACAAAAATATACCTAAGATACTGATATGATACTAGTTTATCACGAAGTAACCAACTTATCCAACCTACTAGTACACTATCCCTCCCACCGCAGTATTTTGCTAAGACGCAGCAGCAAAAATTTCCTAGTGTTATACTCCTGGGTGGAGGAAGGAACTGGAAATTCCTCTGGGTCTGGTTCAACATCACAAGACCCGGCCGCAGTGAAGCAGAACGTCTTCACCGGAATCTGGTGTATGAACCAATAAGCCACGACTGTTCGGGTCACTGAAGCTGTTCGCTTTTGTTGCAAATGTTTGATGTCATATACGACTCCCATGAAAAATGGAGGCCAAATTCCCGATAACATCTTTGCTCCACATATGCCGTTGCCTTTGCCACAGTCCATTGCCTTCCGGAAGACGCTCCTGGTGTCACCTAATATCTGCAACAATCCACGTTGAAAGTAATTAGTCTCCAAAGTCACTTCTTTATACTTTGTGGTGTCTGCTCACCCTTTTATTTTAATCTTCAAGGTTGCCCAGAGCACCATTGTTTGTCGAGGATTTTAGCTTGAACAAAGACGATCAGGACATAGAGTACGTGACATTCGAAGAAAATACAACAAAGACCCGGAAAGGTAAAGGTAAAGTCTGCATGCGAGCCATGTGGTTCATCAGGCCGGAGCTTATCCCGGTTTCTGTAGCATTAAGCGACTAGGAATATTTCTACTCCCCCCTGGAAGGGATGCTAGTCCATCGCAGGGTTACCCCAGCATTAAATTCGCCGGTACCCATTTATACACGTAGGTGGAGAGAGGCACTGTGAGATTGTCTTGCCCAAGAACACAACGCAACGTCCCCGGCTATCGATCCGGAGTCGAGCACACTAACCATGAGGCCACCGCGCCTCCCACAAAGACCCGGCAAGGCGGGCTAAAAATGAAACGAAGAGACTTCCAGCCAAAAATGTTTGCCACCGGAGGTCCACGTTGCCCAATCAAGTTCTTCAAAACATATCTTGCCCACAGACCTGAAGAAATGCAAAACAGTGTTCCGTTTTATCGCTCCATCTGATTGAAAATCCGAAGTGTGGTACAAGAAACAGAGGCCAGTGGGTGTCAATAAGATCAGCTTGGATGCGGAATTGGATGTAGACGGAAGAAACATTAACCAACCATTCGATAAGAAAAACGCTTGTGAAGAAACTGTCGGCCTCGAATCTACCAAGAAGTGCTATCATCGGTGTAACAGGCCCCACAAGCGAACGTTCTCTGGCAGACTACGAGGAAGGTGACGAAGCAGAACAGCGACAGATTTCATCCATTATCAGCTCATCTGTCTGCCAACAGGTTCAGAATTCCCGTCCAGGTCTTTCCCGTTTTCCTAGCACAATCATACAGCGACTCCAGCCAGTCAAACAGTAGTCCACCACTTTCATGGCTGCCGAATAACGATAAATTAAGGAGCTGGCGTTTGTGGTTTTCAACAAAGCAGCAACTAAACACTGGGAGGGGCCCGTACCTTATCTTAATTTGCGGTTTTCGCTTCACCGCTGCAGTGACTACAAAAACTGTGATTAGCAAATTGCTTTCATTAAACTATTTCATGTTGTTTGCTTCAATGGTTTGAACTGGTTTCACAATAAAACTGTCAATAATTTTTTTTTTCATTGACGTAAAAAGATTGTTACGAATTCAGACGCCTGTGTTTCGTTTTTTTAACCGCAACGAAATAAAGGTCTCTTGTGCGTTACCGAAAATTTCTCGGCTTCTATTATAAACAAATAATAGCATGACAGTTTACGTGGTATTTGGCAATAATACCGTCTTGTAATATTTCAAATACCACTACAAGTCATGCTATTGCCTATATAAATTAAGTACATATACTGAGATTTTTTCTGTTTACCGTACAAGGCTTGAAAATACTGGCTATTCTATTTTAAGCAGGAATAAAAAGTTCCCTTATAATTTTTAGAGGGAAATCCAAACAAATATTGTTTCTTTGTTGTCAAAGAGACGCACCTGAACTCCCACATTCATGTGATGTAGCCCTAACTTTCACTGACGGAAACGAGGCTGGGAAATGTAAATATTTCGAGTGTATGAAGGGCACACTGAACAAAGTGTTTGTTTACATACGGTGTCTATATCAATTCTATATCACCTCAGGTTAATGTTCTCATTCCTAATTTGTTTTACTGCGTTGCATCCTCATCCCATCGCTAGGTGTGTTCCAGTGCGTAAGCAATCATGATGAATTTTTCCGGATTCTATTTATAGATTCTATTTAAAGATTAAGTGTCAGGCTATGTAAACTATTTTGAGAAACTGCAATATAACGACGATAGATTTGTTAAAATAAAGGCAACACAGGACTTATTATCCGCATATGTTCGGACAAACGTTTTGTCAAAATAAAGCAGTGAAAAGTCAAATTAAGGAGTTGCTGTTCCCTTCATACTGCAGTAGTGTGGCCTTACATGTAATTAATTAAGTTCATATGCTTTTTTTCCTTAAAAGAATTAGAAAAACGTCTCAGGGTATTTATTTGTATAAAGTAAAATAACATTTTCCTTTTTGTTCAAGAAGGTTAGCAGCTAAAATCTTAATCAGATAAGGTCTGGTGAGCAAATGCTTCTTTTGCTAAATAACGATCGGACCAATCAGTAGTATTATAGCATGGAAACTGTGTTGACATCTTTTATTAGCCCTCCTTTTACAGTGAATCATTCACTAGTGTGTTGTAAAGTCCATATTTCATGTTTCTTATTTTCTACTTTCTACTACAAAGCGTGACATCACGGCGGAAGTAGCCTATGTGGCCATTTAGGGTCATAAGGTACGTATCGTATATCCGATAACACTGATATATACCGTCCATTATCTACAGCAACTAACCATTGACATGTTTTTAGTTCCGACTGCCCGCCATCTATTGTAACTTGTTTGCTAAAGGCCAAGATCATATTCATAACGCTTCAAATCGCGCCACTTTACACTGTCCTTTCTCGACTGGGAAGATAAGATGCGGGTTCAAACGTTTATCCTTCTGCTGTTACTTCGTTGTTCTATCGCTCACAAAGGTAAGGTTTCACGGACATTTGAATTGTAGTATCTGATTTAAACCACTCTGATACTCACGTCGTGCTTCTTATAAACGGTTTGCGTAGTGTGGGTCATTACCACAGTGTAATGTGGTAATATTAATTAACTTATTTCGCTCTACGGTTTATAGAACTATCATTGCATTTTTGGTAATATTTAACATTTGCTCTGTGTCGATCTGTGACTGGTTTTATCACATTCTACCGAAAACAAAACATGAACAGTCTACATTTCTTAAAAGATAGTGCCGCTAGCAATTTTCAAACCAAGGCCAAACATATTTATTGGTGGCTCCATCTTACATATAAGAAAATTTCATACATTTCTCCGGTGGACTGCCAGCAATGAATCTCTCGCGTTTAATATGAATCAACTCAGACCACATGCAATCTCAGTTTGTGCGTATCTTGAGTCTTTCTTTGGGCGGGAAATTAATTAGTGACCAGTTTAATACGCTACAGTAACGTGCTATTTTCCCGCCTAAAATATAACTGAAGCCACGCACGTCACTGACAATGATGTGACCGCAGATAAGGAGATTTAGAAGAATAAGTGCCCTGAGTAGAATTGATATTGACTCTCGCCAAGTCTTATCTCATACGTGTACATTGGCATGACACCATTCACTACACGTGGAAAAAAATCGAGATCGACTATATTGTTCTCTAATCCACACCTGTCAGCAAAGTATAAAGATCCTTTAATTTTCAATTTCAATTCATTTTAATGCATATTATTCTTTTGATACTCCAATCGGCACTTATTTACAAACAAAATAACGCAGGCAACACATTTTTTCACGGTCGACAATGATTGTCGGCCTATGACATCGGGTCACAGTCATGTCGCTACCAATATAAATTGGAACAGCTTTCCAATCTCCTTTCCGCTCTAACTTCTTGTTGTTGCTTCAAGTTCTTAAAAATTGCAGCAACCGAACAACGTCAAATCGCAGCTCGTCGGAAATTAAAAGGCGAATATAGGTGATATTCGAATGCGATTTCTCAAACATTCAAAATTATTTGGAAAACTATTAGGCAAACTAGTTGTTACATGTTACTGACCTTCACTTTGAAAATAAAAAGAAAGAAAAGTCTAGGATTGATAGGAGAAATATTAAGGAAAACAATTTGAAAGGTTTTGAGCTTTAAATGAGTTGTTAAATTTTCTTCAAATTCGAAAAAATAGTCACGAAAAAATAGTCACAGTTTTAAAAGCATTGCTTCAACAAATTTGTGTACAACAAATTAAACAGTTTAATTATCCGAAAAGAAACACAAATCTTTCATCTTCATAAATTAATCTTACACTCACAATTTGGAATTTAGCCAAATTTACATTCACAATGTTTTTATAACTCAGCGAACTGATATCACTTTGCTATCATACTTCCGTCACAATTTTCGTTAATGACATCAATCATGCTAGGGGGGGGGGGATGGGGAAAGGGGGGAAAGGGGCGCTCCCATATGAAAAGCTCGGGGAGGCCCGTTGGAAAATTGGAATTAAACCTCTAAAGGAGACCAATCAGGGCGTGGCTCGAGCTTAAACGTAGCAGGCTCTATTAGCAGACGCTGTTCCCGAAAGGAGCCCGCCCGCACATAAGCACATGAGTGCAGACTAAAAGATACTTTGACAACTACTTGCGTTTTGTCCTGAACACTCTATGTAATATCAAAATTTTGATTTACATCGCTAACTGAGACGACATCCCAGACTAATCCATATAGGAGTCACCTCCCGGACAATCATAAAATGACAGGTTTGTGCTTCTGTATTTTTCCGATAGCGACAACTAACGACGTCAGCACACTTCTCGATGCATTGAATGACTTCAACAATCAGGAAGGTACCTTTCAAGACTTAGGTAAACGGGCACAGAATATTGAAACAATTTTGCACCAGCACCACCCTGGGGACATATTGCAAAATGATTCGACATTGTTACCAAACGAGTGCACGCGCCGCAGTATTGGGTATATATTAACGCATCTTCACCAGCGTTTAGTTGAAGGAAGAAATGCAGGAAGGTGGAAGTCAGACTCCCACAATGGCAGGAAATAAATCATTTACGCCCGTCTAGTCTCTGTGATGTTATCTGTAACAATAATAATCACAGTTTAAAATTTGGGAACTAAGTGATTGTAATCCAACTGCCATATCTCTACGAAAGGCATATAAAGCCACTTGTAAAAAACCTCCGACTCTTTTTAGAAAAGAAAGATTTGAGACACTAGCTGGCCACGGGCAGATAGGAAAATTAAACTCTCCGACAATTTCAATGTGTTCTGTTTATTTTCTATTATTTAGCCACTTTCCCTGGTTCTCAAAGTCGGTGAAGATAAGTTTTATTGTCACGTCTTCCTGTAGATTCCACAGACGAGCTAGAAAGGATAGAAAATAATGAGGAACTGACTACAACTAGTGACGAGCGTGTCGATACTGACAAAGATGGTTAGTTACGCGTACAGTGTATATGGAATTATTCGAAAAAAAATATATGCGCTATCATTTAATTATAACTATAAATAATAGGTTAATTTTTGGAAATTTTTGATGACTCTGAATCCAGAAATGTCGCTTTTAGCAGTCAATCCACAATAAAAGATGTGGGTCATCGAACCGTTTTTAATTCATAAGCACTTGAAGCTAAAATGAAGAGGTTTTCACCTGGCAACATGTCATACTGTTACTGTGGTAACGAATTATGTCATCAATAAAGTAGACCACAACCTTTTCACGCATGATTGGGCATTTGTGGGATACTATACTCTAAGGCCGATTTTCAGTCACTGGTTTTACTGTGTCTGTGCCCCGTTTAAATAAAGGACGTTGTTGTTCATCACTTATTGTTTTAGGTACAATGCCCGAGATGCAGAGAATGTTGGCATCTCTGGATGCTTTAGTGGAAGACGCTCAACAAGGTATTTATTTGTGTCTGTGTCTCGCAAGGACTGGGAACAACCGATTTACGAATTTGATTTGCTGAAATCGATATTAATTGAATGCAGTCTAGATTTTCCCATCCAGACCGGCATCTAGACAGGTAACATTTCGCGGTGAAAAAGTTGCAAACTAAAATACAAATAGAATTGACCATTTCCTTCTAAAAATATTAGTTCCATGCAAAGTGTCAAATAACCTGAGCAAGGACTGGAAGGAAGAAAAGCGAGCAAACCTATTGGCAGATTTAAGTTCAGCTCATCGCTGTTCGCAAGCAAAAGGTCAGCTAGTTCAAACCAGTTACATTCATTGAAAGAATATTTTATATTTTTCCTGTTTGCCATATAATAAACATCTTATTAAAGTTAACTTCGGTATCTTCGGTATAATAAACATCTTATTAACGTCTGTATGAGAGAATCTTGACAGACCTCCTGTAATTCGGTTAATAATACCTAATTAACGCGAGCTACATGCACTGCTAAAACGTAAACAAATGAACTGCAATAACTGCGGATTGTGGCTAGTGCCACAGGCCAGTTTATGGTTCTACTTCACCGTACACACATTATTGTCAGACAGAATTATTATTATTACCAATAGGGAAGATATCTGTTTACAAACACTGCTTTTGTTATTGAAATATGCCAACCACAAGAACAAAAGATCCTTTGTTTCGACGGCCAATGAGGCTCTGTTTGGCACATTAATGACAATAGGTGACGTCAACAATATCTTCTCTATATAGATCAACAGCAAATTTCTTATGAAAAAGTCGGATGCTTCAAAGACAACCAAGTTGATCCCAGACCTCTGCCGGAACTGCTAGCGGATTTAACTGGTGAGGTGGACTGGTATGATCCGAGCAAGGTCATAAGAAAATGCGCTAAACTAGCGAATGAGAAAGGTTATACAGTGTTTGGTCTTCAATCGTTCGGACATTGTAGAAGTGGTAAAGATGCTGCAGAAACTTACAACAGCGACGGAGATTCTGCCGGCGGTTGTTTCGGTGGCTTGGGAGGCATAGAAGAGAACTTGGTGTTCAAGATTCCACCCCAAAGTAGGTTTCTAACGTAGTTAATCAAAGGAAGGAACACAACATTATAAAAAAGAGTTTTCGTTACCATGGCTGTAGCCAGAAAAAAAACGTGACTGAGGGAATGTTCATGGTTAAATTCTCTTGCTAAGTATTTAAGGTTTTTATCTATTTACTGACAGTGTTTCTCATAATTGAATGACTTTATTTAATTTCCCTCTTTAACAAAAAATAGCAACAACAACAAATGTTAAAAAATGACTGAAGCAATTACCTCCGTTTGCCTCAGACTAGCTATGGCCCTTATTTTCACAGCATTTGGTCAAACTTCTACCGCTTATGAAAGTGTTGTTAATTCAAATGAAAAATACCTTTTTTTGTTACAGTCTAGCACAAATCTTGCTATGTTGTTGCATAATTAAAGACGAGGCAATGTGTAAACTATTCTTTTTAGATGAATTTCTATCCCTATTTACTACCGTTGATGTTGAATCATTTCCAATTATTATTTGTACATTCATATGTTGTTTAATTTTTGTTCGGCTTTTGTTTGTGTGTTTGCTTGTTCGCTTCCATCCATTATTACTTTATTTTCTATTTTTTAGACCCTCAAGTAACTGTGTCCACCATAGCAGCCACAACTTCTCAGCCTGGTAATTTTATGATTCGGACTAAACACATAATAATTACACCCAAATATAAACTTCCCACCTTCTTATTCCAAGTAATTTTTGCCTCATGATGACGACCGTCTCGTCTTTGTGAACTTACTTACTTATGCACTCACACTTCTTCGTTCCCTAAACTAAGAGGCAGTCTTTAACAAGCTATCGAAAGCGGTGAATGCTATTTGTGAGTTAAACATGAACTCAAAATAAACGTGACTTTGTTTCCTATATTTGACATATAATTAACGCATGACGAATGATTTCGCCGTTTGTTTCTGTTCATTTTATGTATCTCTGTGAGACAAGATGAGGTAATGCTTCAAGAAGAGGTTCAGGATAGGGGAAAAACATGGAGACCATCGAAATTCGGCACGTTTAGAAGGCCATAAATATTTCACCAAGGTTTCTTGCCGTAGTGACATTTGCTAGTGTATTTTTTAGGCTGCATTGGTTTGACACGAATAGGATGCCTCACTTTTCAAAATTTTAGTTTGAGTTTGATTCACGTTGACTTGTCTCATCGCGTCGTACGATATTCGATGTTTAAAAAAATCGATTTGTCAGATTATAAAGACGTAGTAGCATAGGTAACAGTGGTGGTCTCCATTCGGGTGAATCGAAAACTTTCCTTTAAAACCGAAAAATTTAAAAGATTTCATCGAACGCATATTAGGTTTAGTATAAGTACATGAATATCTCTCGCAATCACACAAGAAATGAGCGAAATCTATTTTTCAAGCCAGTGGACCGTTCCGCTCTCACAGAGCCTGCCTCTAAAAGTATCATACACAAAAAAAAATGCCCAAGCGGCTACACCATCGCTGTCCCCGAATCAACTTCTCCCCTTTTTCCTTGTTATGTTGTTATATATACCTTTCTGTACAAGGACATGCGTCTTGTCATTACTTCTTAATGATTTTTTTTGTCGTTTCACAGAATCGACAACACCACTACCGACTACAGTGCCCCCAACTATTCCACCAGGTAAATTCTCAAGCATTATATTTATATATGTCTCGTGTCTTATACTGCTAAAATGAATAAAATCACATGATTGCAGTGAATAAGAAATTTGCTGAATCGCATTCTTACCTGAAGGAAAACGCATACAAAAAATGTTTAAACACTTTGATTGGATTCGAAGCCTGGATACGTTAAGGGCAAACTAATTAGAGATTTTCTAATATCCCGCAGACTGATTCTGTAGATCAATTAGCGAACGCATAAAGACATGCTTACGAACGGGGCTCCTGATACCGTACCGCCATTTAGGAGAGTTATTTATTTTTCTTGTCACTTGCAGAGTGTCAAAATTACGTCACATTTACCGCATTCAATCGTTCTGCAAACAACGACAAGCCAGGGTCATTGTGTGATGATAATTTGTCGCGAGGATGGTACAGGTTCGCTGGACCTGCCGGGAATATGATGCCGACAACTTGTGTCCCTGTACGTCACTGCGGGACTCATGCTCCAGGATGGCTTAGCGGATCTCATCCTGCAGTGTATGAAGGAACGGTTAGACGTGATGTATGTTTTCACTGGAAAAGCTGCTGTTCTTGGCGGAATTCAGTTCTAGTGCGCAACTGCGGTGCCTTCTATGTTTACTACCTTTCTCCAACACTAACGTGTAACCTTGGGTACTGTGGAAGTGGACAAGGTATGGTATCAACAAGGCTTTGTAGTTGTTATTTGTCTGGGACACAATCGAACACCCCTGCTAACTTTAATGATTCCATTGCTTTATTTCAGTGCCGACATCTCTGCCTGCTACAAGTTCTGTTACAACAACTGAGTCCGGTGAGAGGATAATTGCGTTCAATCATAAATTGCATGAGAGGATAAGGCGTTCATTTTCCGCTTATAAATGATGATTCTCCCAATTTACCTGCTTCTCTTGAAGTATATAGAGCAGAAAAACTGAAGTCTCTACATATCATGGGTCCATCGAAACTATGCACTAAATCTACTTTGCTTAGACCACATAACCAGAACATCAAAGCTGCTGAAATAGAGCAAAAAGAGTTGAAAAGGTGTATTAAGGGAATCAGTCGTAAAATTGAGCCATACAAATTCTTGTTCTTCTGTCGATCATCGAAACATAACTTATTTGAGAATGGTTTAACTCCCATTATTACAGAACTAACAACAACCATGGAATCAACTACAACTGAGAGGTCTACAACTCCAGGTGAATTCGCTATGAAATGGATTTTTTTTTCGCGCTGTTGACGACAGTAACCAGTTGATATGTTGTGGGTGCATTTAAAGCATATCAAACTTTATGTTTAATTTTTGGTAGACAATGGTACTTCCTTTTGTGGGCATTTGTATTGTTTGCATTTTTGAGGCGCTTTTGTTTGTAGAACAAAAGTTAAAAAAAACTGAACCGACCCTTAGCAAATTTCCGAGCGCGAGATTCAAAATCTTCATGGACGACCAGATGTTGACAATATTACCCTTCTCGGGGTTTGGCTAGGGAAATTTCGCTCAAGGGAAAGGCATCGTTCTGCATGCAGAAGTAAATGGGAGATCTTGCTGACGTGATCATTCTACTTCTCTTCTTCTTGGTTACCACAAACCACAACACCTGCACCAACTACTAAAACGAAAAAATGTGGAATATATGCTTGTGTTTTTGCAACCTCGACATAAATTTGCACCTAGACAATGGTATTAATAGCTAGCACCAAAATATGACGAATGATAGTATAGGCTCTCACTCTTTTCAGCAGCAACACAATCGAACCAGTTTCATAACGCAATTGTTCTGCTGTCGATCTGGTGACTAATTTAAGAATGGCTTAACTCTCATTGTTACAGAATCAACAACAACCATGGCATCAACTACCACTGCGAGGTCTACAACTCCAGGTCAATTCAATTAATTTTAATTAATTTTTTTAAATTTTTTTTTTTCACGCTGTTGACGACAGTTAACAGATAATATAAGCTTTTATTTTTTTCTGAAGCATCTCAGCGGTCCATAATCCTAAATCCTTGAATCTGATTGGCTAATTCCGCGCGCTCCAGCGGTCCTGATTTTCCCATCCGGACCCCACGTACGGACCGCTCCGAGTTTTCCAACATTGCGGCTATTTTAGCAGCTATTTGTTACACTAAAAATCTCCATGAAATTTAAATCCTTCATTGCTAAGTTCTAAAATCAGCGAAAACTGAATCTCTTCTTTTAAATACTTCTGTAAACAACACGGGTTTGCTTGACCGACGCGTGAAATGCACGTGCACGGTGTGAAACTGCTTCAGTAAAAAGTCAACACAAATATTTCTTATATAGTAATTTTCCAGAGATCTTTCCTCGATCTTGAGCACAGTTTTTCCCAATATGGACCTCCAGGCCGGCAAATAGCATATATGTATTATCCAGCTGCACTTTGTACGTAGAGTACAAATAACGCCCCAAACGAGTACAAATATCACGCAATATTTGTACTCTAGAGGACCGGTTACACAGGTTTCCTCGCAACGCGCAAGCGACGAATTGGATTGAAGTTACGAAAAAAAAAGACAAAAAACAATTCGGCGTGTTGGGTAATAAATCTCTTATAAGACATTTTGTTGAGTAGTATCGCTGAGAAATTTTACTCGTTGTTTGTATTTTAACTCTCCCTACGGACTCATCAAAATACGACATAAAATACTCAGTGATACTACACAATTACACGTCTCATAATGATATATGTATTCTTGCAACCTCAACATCATCTTGTACCTAGAAAATGGTAGTCATAATATAATCTACTTGCTATTTCTCAGAAGAAAACCAAACTCTAGCACCAAATACTAATACCACTCGCTCTTTTCAGCAGTAACGTACCAATGTCGTAACGCACTTTGCTGAAATCGGATGCCCCATAGACCATCATAAAAAAACTCACTAACACTACCATTCTTTCTTGTTACCAGAAACCACAACACAAGCACCGACTTCTAGAACAATGAAAGGTAAAGCATAGAATTGTAATTCACTATGCTCTCAAACTATTCGCCTTACAATTCCTAACCATTACATCGAAGCCGCATAGGGAAAAACACTCGACTACGCCTCGTATTTTTTCGGCCCTACACTTCTTTCGTGCTCTCCTGCTTCCTGCGTGCTTTACAACCGTGACAGAACGTACAGAGCACTGTCGAGGCTTCTTTATTTTTTACGTAATGCACGGCTAAGGCTTCTCTATTTGTCAATTTTACAGAATCGACAACACCACTACCGACTACAGCGCCGCCAACTGTTCCACCAGGTAAATCCGCATGTATATTTGACTGTTCCTGGTGTCTTATACTGCTGAAAACAATTGAATCACTTTAATTTGCAGTGCGTAGCAAATCAAAGCAATTGTATTCTAACCTGAAGGAAAGCACACGCACAAAAAAAATATTTGAACACTTTGATTGGATTCGACGCTTGGATACGTTGAAGGCAGACCAAATGCGGCTTATACAATATCCCGCAGATTGATTCAATAAGTCAATCAGCGAACACGCGAAAGACATGCATAAGAAGGGGCTCCTGATACCGTATCGTAGGAAAGTTATTTACTTAACCTATTCATGACTGCTTACTTCGCTAATTTTTCTTATCACTTACAGAGTGTCAAAATTACGTCACATTAACCGCATTTAATCGTTCTGCAAACAACGACAAGCCAGGGTCATTATGTGATGATAATTTGCCGCGAGGATGGTACAGGTTCGCGGGATCTGCCGGGAATATGATGCCGACAACTTGTGTCCCTGTACGTCACTGCGGGACTCATGCTCCAGGATGGCTTAGCGGATCTCATCCTGCAGTGTATGAAGGAACGGTTAGACGTGATGTATGTTTTCACTGGAAAAGCTGCTGTTCTTGGCGGAATTCAGTTCTAGTGCGCAACTGCGGTGCCTTCTATGTTTACTACCTTTCTCCAACACTAACTTGCAATCTTGGCTACTGTGGAAGTGGACAAGGTATGGTATCAACAAGGCTTTGCACTTGTTATTTGTCTGGGACACAATCAAACACCGCTGTTAACTTTAATGAATCCATTGCTTTGTTTCAGTGCCGACATCTCTGCCTGCTACAAATTCTGTTACAACAACTGAGTCCGGTGAGAGGAAAATTGCAACTTATGCGTTTATTATCAACTTATAAATGACGATTCTTCCAAATTACCTGCTTCTCTTGGAGAAAATACAGCAGAAATACTGTAGCGTCTGAAGGACAGTGAGTTTAAGAGGATCATCATGGGTATATTCCAGCATGAAGACGAAGGGGATTCAATAAAAATTAATAAATGGGAAAGTTGTAGTAGTAGTAGTAGTAGTAGTAGTAGTATATTTATTTGTTTACGCAGGTTATTGAATATGGCAACTAATGAAAGC
>OMLO01000932.1_pt1 | contig 21165 bp, 11 predicted proteins | sample 1674811 | NCBI WGS metagenome assembly OMLO01 (sample SAMN06265003, study PRJEB25207) | coral metagenome | isolation source: Coral host | place: Mexico:La Bocana,Puerto Morelos, Mexico | collected 2008-11-13 | reverse complement strand
ATAAATAGAGAGCATTATTTCGGAGTTTTTATGTGTGGGAACATGGGAACATAGGGCAATATTGGAAGGGAACAAGGACCCCCCCTTGGGAGACCCTCCACTTTGAAGAGAACTTACCAGTTAACAGTCTGACATGAATCGACTCCTCTGCGTTATATACACTTTTAGAGATCAGTCCTTGTCGGCAAATTATCACAATTTTTAATCTTGCTCGAAAAATTTAGCTTAAAAACTCATTTTGCGATAACTAAATTATAACTGTTGAAAAGAGTATACAATTTTGGATTAGAACTAACCAAATAGCAAAGTTTCCTGAGAAGCTCGCAACGCCTTGCATTTTGTTGGGTTTTCAATTTTGTTCAGACCCTTGTTCGTATTCTTCAATATTATTGGTTTATATGTGAAAACGATCGTTTGTTTTCAAGAAACGTTGTGATTGGTTAACTCATTTCCAAGTTGCCTGGTTGGAGTAGTCATATTGTTAATATATCATTTTCATATAGTAATATTAACCTGGATCGGAACTACAGTGAGCAAAGTTGACAGAGCTACTTATCGAAGATGTCATTTGAAGGCCCCCAGCTTTCCATTGCTGCGGACGTGCCATGGTCTGTGTTGTCTTGGAGCCCCCGTAGACTACAAATTTTTTTGGTGTCCCACGGCTACTAGTTATCGACAACTAATTGGGTACAAATTTAGCGTTAAGCTGTCGACAGCTCACCAGCGCTACGCTTTTTAGTTGTCTGTGGACCCTTAGAGATGAAAGAAATGACATCTGGCGATGAGCGGAAAAATTTGGTCAAGACTCGAGTAGTTATGTTTTGCTGAAGCGATTCGGCACGGGTTTTAATGCTTATTGTTGCTTGAAGGATTCGAGGGGAATATTCCCCGCACTAACCTCCGTGGCAAGCTACAATTTTGGTGAGAATAACAAAAAAAATAAAGCGACCCCTTGCTCGAATCATGGATGAACTTGCCAACACCCAAAATGGGTTCTGTTCTTGTGTGCCGGTACACGTACACAAGAACCGATACAAAAGAGGCTGCAATATGCAACAGCTAAACAAAGGATTCAAAGAATGGTTATCTCTTGTCAGTGTACCGGTACACCAGGGGCGCTTTCCATTTGTTTGGAAAAACCGGTGAGAATTTTCTGCCAAATGGAACAGCACAAAATTTTTCCACAAAAAAAGTGGAACGGGACGAGCGTGTTCCATTTGACAGGGGTTACTCTTTTGTGTGAGAGCCTGGGAACAAGCAACTTGCAACAACAAACATGGGTGGCAGCAAATGGAACATCGATTTTCCGATCATTTCGGTAAAAACGAGAAAAGAGGAATACCTCTGAAGGTATTCCTTTTTTCCGAAAAATTTCCAGTGGAAATGCCCGTTCCATTTGATTTCCCACCGGAACGACCGGTTTTTCCAAACAAATGGAAAGCGCCCCAGGACACTAACCCCAAACGCGTTATTTATTCCATCATCGAAATGGACGAGGAAACGGGTGGTCTAAGTTTTTGTCGGCGTGATGTTTTACTAAATGTAAATGTAAATTTTCCAAGATTGCAATCTTGGTCAGAATAAAGTAAGAAATACAACCACAGCCTCCGAATCAGTGATAAACTGGCGTTGAATCCAAAACGCCCCATATTATATTATTATTTTGAAAGTTGGGAAGAAGAGGTCTTAACTTTCCATCCAGATTATCTTATTGCAGATCCAGACTCAGTAGATAACCAGGTTAAGTATCACCAGAAGCCCGTTGCGAAAGAAACCGTCAAAGTTCAACTCAGTGGAAAAATTGTTTTGACTTCCACTCCAAGACTGGAATCTCGAATAGATTGTCTGACTTGCACCGAACAGGAGAATTGCTGATAATTTTACTTGTGAGTTGGTATGAGTAATATTCAGTGGTCAGCCACTGTGTTCTCGATCTTATCCTTTCAAGGTATAAATTTATCAATGTATAAACCCTCCGACTCACCTACTGACAAAAACAGCCATTCTTATGCTTCACACTGGAGGTTGCAATTGGATTTGATAAAATATTACGCGTACTTACAAAATGAGAAAGTGTCAGTTTGACGAAGTCGCACGAAGGAAAGTCCCCGGGACCTGTTCCTGGCAGCTAATTTTAAAGTTTTAAGGTGGCTCTATATAGTAATCCGCAAGTCGTTGCAATTACATTTACACGAGCTTACTTCTGCCTTTGCAATATTTTTCGTGTAACACTTGATCTAATATCTACAATCAAGTATCTGCAGCTTAAATGTATCTCCTTAATCTCGCTGCTATGGCAACTATCGATAGAGATACTTGGCTTGTTTTTTGACCCAAGCTCAACACGGATTTTCTAGGTTTCTACACGGTGAATTTTCCCTGTTTTTGGCGTAACGAAGAAAACGTCTAAAGAGTTTTAGCTGACGAAGCCGTAAGAAAATTTGTACATAATTTTCGGTGGTTTTCGCAATTTTCGTTTCTTACCCTCAGTGCAAATTTGTTGATTTTTTCATATGGGTGGAAAAAAAAAATCTTACCCATATGCCAATTTAAAAAAAATCACCGTGTGGAACGCGCGCGATATGCGTTTTTAGGTCGCTCCAAAACGCTTTGTTTTCGTAACGTGTGTTGCGCATGCTCACGGTTCGCAAACTTTACTTAGCACTTATTTAGGGGGCGTTGGAAGCAATTCCAGAGAGAAAATTTACAAAATCATAATCCTTTGAAGTTAAAAAAGTATTGTCTGCTCTTAAAATTCTGTTATGGGTAAAGTTTCCCGTGATTCAGTGATTGATCATTTTTGTCTCAGCTAGCGTCAGCTCGCGCGCGTGTTAAAAAACTATATGGAGCCACCTTAAACGTATCCTTACAAAAAGTATTGCACTCGACCTCGTGGTTGCAAGTACCCGACACCACCGTGCGCGCAGGGTGCCGTGCGCGCTTGCTAAAATATTACCCGAGACTAGTTTCGTCAAATCGAGAATGTTTCGCCCATTACAAACACATTTCTTACTTTTATATATTCTTTGTTGCCGGGGACCCCTAGGGTGCCTCCTCGGGTTTTGGTCTCTGGGCCAAAACCCCGCGGGGGGGCAAATAGAAAGATTAGTATCACCCAACTAGTGGACTAATGCAAATCCTGCATTTTAATTGGCTACTCTACTAGGGGACTATTAGCAATAGTCATCCAGTAGCGAAATTCTTTCGTTTTATTCCCCAAAAAACCTTTCTTCAACTTTCATTTTCTAACATTTTTAATTGCTTTTGTCTGTCCGGCTAGTTGGTTGATACTAAAACAATTGGACCCTTCGCCCTCAAGGGCCACAGGTCAATTGCCCATTCGGCATCGCCTCATGGGCTATTGACCCGTAGCCCTTGCGGGCTGCGGGTCTAATTTCACTCCTCAACCTCGCGCTCTTCCCCGGCTAGGCTTCCGCAACTGACTTATGGGCAAACCTAATGTCCTCTGATTCACCAAATCCTTCAATTTCTCATGGAACTGTTTAAATTCATGGAATCGTGATTTAACTCTAGCAATACTTTGAATGAAAAGATGGTATTTTCAACGTTTTTAACATTATTGGATGAGGTTTGTGTAGGTCGAGGTAGGGGTTACTGATCGGCCGAAACCGAAGGCTGATAACCCTTATCGAGACCTTCATTATTCTGGATATCACAAAAAACGTACCTAATAATTATTTTATTATACACTGAACAAAAAAACATGGAGGTCTTGTTTTTGCTTCTTCACCGACGGTAAACAACAAAAAGCGCGCGAACTTGGCATGATTACCCTTGGAAACAATGCACTGCGGTCATACATGACACGATTCCCCGTGATCTTGAGTGTCCTTGACATTATTGTATAATCTACATTTAGATGACGTCACCGACGCTGATTTCGAAAATTCGCTGTACGCTTTCGGCCAATGAGAAAAGAGATTCCATGTATGATAAAAGAATGTGAGTGTCAGAGCAAACATGCGAGATGTGATTGGTTAATACAATCCTTGAGATAATCACAGCTCTTAGAAGTACCTCAGAAGATAACCTGGAGTGTCCTGTAGGAGGCCTATCAGGGAATCTGGATTTTTCTCACGGTGCAGTTCCTAAAAACATCCACACCTATCCCAAAGAACGGTTTTCAGAGTTTTTGGAAATTCCACAGAGGGGTCTCAAAAACTACAGTAATAATTATTGTAAAAGTATGAACTAAAACTGGATTTTCCAGAGGGATGAAAGGGTTCAAACAAAAAAAATAATCAATGCTTGACAGGACTGTTTCAATATTTTTCAGAAAAAAAAACACCTACATTGTTGTGTCAAGCTGATCAACATGTCATTTTAAATAGTGCTTTTTCCCTTTTAAATGAATTCACCACTTCACTGGACAAATGTTTCGGCCATTGTGGCTTTTCATCTTCATACATTTCCTGTTTTTCTTTACTGAATAAGAAAGTGAAAAAAAAACACATTGAAAGCAACTTTATTTCAAATCTATAAAAACTGATCAAAATATGAGAAATTCATACATCAAGAAAATGTGAAAAATCACACCAATCATGCCAACTTATAGCACATATACCATCTATTTCCACATGGAATCCCCTCAGATGTGTCTAGTGATTAATCAGGCTTCACTTTTGTCACTAAAATTAAGTAGCATCAAGTAACCTCAGATGTATTTCTACTTTGCTCAACTTGGATGGATACTCTAGTTGAGAGCAGGGTTATATCCCAGCATTGAATTCACCAGCACAAGTAGAGAAAACACACTTAAAGTTAAGTATATGTCATTGAAGAGTACAACACATTGATTCAGTCCAATCTGGTCAGTCCTCATACCCACACCACGTCACTTAACAATGTAGTCCAGTGCACTTACAAATGATAAGACTACCATGCCCAAATTCCAGAAAAAGATACATAAGCAGGCACTCCCGTGGAGCAAAATTGTAAGAGAAAAGTAAAGTGCTAAAGTGGACTTTCCAGGTGGCTGGGGGCTTCGGAACTGTAAAACCTTAGATGGATGGTTGTGGATCTACCGGTATTCTAGAACAATAATGTTAAGTCTCCTATTCAGATGTAATTTGGGCTCATCAAACAATCTTTACTTTTCTATCCACAGGATAAATACATAATGAGCTAAAACAATGTCTGCATGGGAGACTTATGCACATGTTCAGTTTGCTTTAAAAATAATTTCACTGAAAACCATTGTTCATACATTTAACAATCATAAGACAACAATAATTTGTGTCAGGCAACAGCCTTACAATAAACTCCTCTGACTACATCAGTGACTATAAATTCAATATGTTCCTGACCAGGTACTAAATTCCTAGAGGCTACCAAGGCTTGATATAACTTACTGGTGCAACTGTGGGTAACAATTGGCCAATCACTACAAGCAAAAACACCACCACCAACCACCACCTTGCCTTTTACTAGGGTGCTAATATACAGGGCTTAAGATAAGACAAGATAAACTGGGTAACTTTATAAAAAGCTTACTGCACACCCCACTTTTATTGTACCCCTGTATATAATCAATGCACTGTACTTGTAATAAGCTTCTGTAGCATTCATAGCATCATAGCATCATTTTCATAGCACCTTTTCGACTACAAATACACAGCTTACCTTACAAATACCTACATATCAAGGAGGATAGGATTTCCCATATTAACCAATTTTATTTCTTTTTTATCCGAAGGGTTTTATTATTCTTTAATTATTTTTTATTATTTAATATTCTTTAAATGTAAAATGGCATAATCAAGATCAGACTTAAATATACAGCTTTTATTTTTGAACTGTGAATATGAATTCTTTCAAACCCAGACCATTTCAGTAAATAAAACAATTTAAAATATAGCAATCTTACGTCAGTAATAGTTTTGGACAGTGAAGTTATAGAATGGATGTTAATGCTCCACTGACACACTCTTCAATAACAAATGTGTTTGAGGACAAAGATGTTACATCATCTCCACACTCAATAATTGTTTCTGATACCAACTCAACATCAGACGGTAAAGTTTCTTCCTTGTTTTCCATTGTCTTAGGTTTCCTTTTCCTTGTAATTTTTGTCTTCTCCTGCCTGTTTGGTGCCTTGCGGCACCAATTTTTCTTGAGATGCAATGTGACATTACTGCGTTGATTATATCGTCGTCCACAATATGGACAGGGGTAAGGCCGTTCTCCTGTGTGGATAAGCTGATGACGTTTCAGGCGTGACATTGTTGAAAACCCTTTGTTACAAGTAGGACATCTAAGGTAAGAAAACCAAAGGAGACCTATGGTCAAACTTGTGGATTAACAAAAAGTAAACAGAAACAGTAACTTGCTTTTACAAGATGTTTTGCTGTTTCCAACACTTTTCCTGGTCTAACATTGTGAAACTGATAATGCAGGTACTTCTAATTTAGTTTTCTTTTCAACTTGTGATTCATTTATAGGTTTTGGCAGAGTGTTTACATATTCATTTCATGTGTTCCATCTGCTACAGTGAAATTTTGTTTTTTCCTAGCTGGCTATAAAAGCTCATGGTCAGTTGTGTGTAGCTGTAAACTCTGAAATCTCTTTCTAATTTGTGCATTTCTGTTCAGCGCTCTGACATTCTCAAGGTTGTTTTCTTTTGTTTTCAAAAATTCCTTCCCATTTAAACTTCTTACTTAAGAGGGATTTGGCTTGTAACATAACATTTCTTATTTTCATTTAACATACTTAAGTTTTCCACTTTTATTTTATATACTAACTCATATACGATTGGATTTTTTTTAATTTTTATTTCTTTAAAACTGTGATCCAATCCGTGATCCAGTCCGGTCCAATCCGGTCTGATTCCGATTTTGGCGACGCCACCTAAAGTACATATCTTTGCCCTTGAAACACAATACTTTTTTGTTGTTTATTACACTTTATTGAATAACAGTTATTCAAGCCACAACCAGTAGTACATCTGTTTCTTTGCGCTTATTTGCTCTTGTCTTTACAATATAAATATCATCAGTTTTACAACGGTAATAAGCTGAACAAAAATTTTTTACTACAGGTCTCCTTCTACTCAATCTCATGGCAAGGTAAATTAAAAATCAGTGATACAAAGTTTTTCATTTCAGACGAATGTGGTGTATTTTACATAATGTACTGCTTAATTTCTACGACTTCAGTGAACATTTCAATGATTTTCCTACATCGCAATTTCAATATGTTCTCTGTCACGGCAGGTATATTTACTAGTAAACCTTGATTTACTTCTTACATTTGGACACTTTTTCATCTCCATACCTGCTAGTATTTAAGCTTGAATCAGTACCCAGGTGTTCGGGAATTTTCCACTCAGTAATGACAAACTCTTTTGTAGGACTGTATTTCCATTTATTCCCAGCAGTTCAGTACTCTCAACAACAAGTCAACAATTCACAATCCTAATCATGACAATCTAAACTTTGACATTCTGTACTAGCTCTTAAGTACTCTTGTATCGGTCTAAAATTACTGTTACACGATCTCCTTTCGGCTCTTAAAAGGGTTTTATCTTTAAATTGTCAAGTCCATTCACTTTTGATAATAATCAATGTCTCATCTGGTTCTTGTTTACAGTACATATGTTTTGGTTAATTGGGAAGTCAGTGTTTCGATTTTTCCATAGTACAGTGTTTGATACACTAAGGTAGAGCATGATACATATTGAAAATGGAAAAAAACTACTTAACACTTTCATCTCGTCAAGCCTGTTTCGTGATGAATGAAAGTGTAGTCTTCTTTCTATTTTCAATATGTTTTGGTTAATTGGATTTACACGCATGCTATTTTTGTTTAAAGTTACATGTCACGAGTTGCATTCCTTGAACAGATAAATGTTTTGTGACAACAGGTATTTGTTGTACTGAATAAACACAAACGTTCTTTGTTTTTGTGTGATCTTGTCAATTGTACTGATGACTGTACTGATGACTACACAGTTGCCATTCCAACATCAGGCTCGGGTGGTCTCGTTTGGCCCGACTAATTACGAAGAGTGTCTACACCGGAGTGAGTGAGTGACACATTTGCATATCAGAGTCCCCATAAGAAATACGTTTCAATGCTTCGCATCTCCACGAGTTTAAAAACGTGGTCAAACAAGATTTGTGAAGGAATTTATAATAAACATTTTAAGTACCGGTATATGTTTTATTAATTTATTACAATTTTATGACACTCATTTAATACAAAAAAAAAAAAAAAAAAAAAAAAAAAAAAAAAAAAGCAGAAAAGCCATAAAGATGGTTCATAAAGAGTCATAGACCCTGTACTCTGACAGACCACCTACATTATAAATATGTGAAGAAAATATTAAAAATATATATATGCTAAAGGGCTTGTATAGTTTTTGAAATATAACTACCGGGTAAGTACTAGACACTATCCATATGATGATATCACTTCCACAAAAAGTAACTGAAATTAAGTACAAAACAAAAAACTTATGCTTACTTGTGCTTCCTTTCGTTTCTTGTTTTAGTGTGCACTAAGCAGTGATCTTTCATAGTCCGTCTATAGCGGAAACTCATTCCACATGTGTCACAAGAAAATGGCTTTTCTCCAGTGTGAACAAGCAGGTGTTGCTTTAAAGAATTTTTACTTGTGTAGCATTTGCCACACTGTGGGTAGCTGCAAATGTACGGTCTTTCTCCAGTGTGTGAACGAAGGTGTTTTGTGACATCGTTCTTGGTGGCAAATGCCTTTGAACATATTGAGCACTTGTGCGGTTTGGTGCCAGAATGTATTCGTTGCCAGTGTCTTTTGCAGGTGGAGTTTAACCTGAATTTCCGGTCACATATGTCACATTTGTAGGGCTTATCACCTAGATGTAAGCAAAAAGAAAGTTTGTACTGGTTAACAGTTAAAATGGTCCTATTCGATAATGAATAAGGACAAGAAGAGCCTGAGATAGTTTGCCAAGGAGGACTATATACTAAAAATAGGACAGAGCTATTGAAAGACTCCCCGTGATATGGCTTGCCAGGGAGCAAGAATTGTACCCTATACATGTATAAAGGAAAGTTGTCAGAAGTTTGGAAGAACTACTAGGTACCAGTCTTGTTTTGTGGGTCTGATGAAAATTTTGCAACTTTGAGGTCCAAATAAGCAACATGTTTTTCAGGGGTACTGTGCCTATTAAAGAGCAGCGTCTACTATTTAGAACACATACCTGTATGGGTTACCAAGTGCCGTCTCAAACTGTTATAATCGCAGCATTCTCTTCCACAAGTTGGACAACTCACTGCTTTATTACCCAAGTGCTTACGCATGTGACATTTAAGGTAGTCCTTAAATGCAAACGTAGCCTTGCAAATGTCACACTCAAAAGGTTTTGCACCAGTGTGGCGAAATTCATGCCGAACAAGAGTGTCATGACGTAAGAAAACTTCATTGCAAAGCTGACATTTGTAGGGCTTTTCTGAATGTAGTCGAATGTGGTTCTTCAGTGTACTTGAACAGCGAAACGATTTTTGACATGTAGAACAATGGAAAGGTCGTACGCCAGTGTGGGAATTGATATGACTCTGAAAGACAATAGAGAGCAAATAAAACTGTGAATTCCGTTTACTTCAGTCACCATTAGGCAGTGATAATTTGGCTGTATTAGAGGGTAGGGTCAAACTTCATGACTGGTCAAAACTGAGTGATACGTTAACACACAATATATCACAGGTGCACTTCATCAAACAACTCCCTATTCCTTGACAGGGATTGCAGATACAATTTTTAAAAAAACTGAAAGTTCAATCAGCACATACTTACAATATTAACACTGAATAGACATAACTGGTTTGAGTGGCCAGATAAACATAGAGGATTATACAGATTGGAATTTCAGAATGTGGCAGCTGGTCATGTTAACATGGTGGCCTTATTAACAGGGTTTTCTTACGAGACAATGTTTGAGTGTTTTACAGGACAAAAAATTGGCCATAGTAACAAGGTGACAGTAAGGTGGGTTTCCACTGTATGATATTGCACAATGTAGTTATGAGCCAACAGTTGTTTCTAGAAATCATACCATCTTGCCAAACTGCACAAAGTCATATGCACCAACTCAGCTGGATCATACAAGTGAAACAGGTCGAAGTCTGCCAAGTCCTGCAGACCCAATTCAGCAACTATGCTGCGCATGTTGAGCACTGCAGTGTCCAAATTTATTTATTAGCTACAGTGATCATAACACAAATAGGTTAACCAACCCCATCACCCAAGATGAAAAAACAAAGTTACCTCCAAGGAGCTAAGACAGCTAAAACTCTTATCACAATGAGGACAGGCATGTTGCTTCGTCTTTTCACCCTTGCAGTGGCTATGCTTGTGACCCTTTAATCCCAAAGTTGTGCGAAAGCGCTTAAAACACTTGTCACAAGTGTGCTGAAATTTGTTTTCAGATTTGGAGCGTGTGATGGGTGGATTAGTTTTTGTTAGCTGTGAGGTTTGTTCATTGCAGTTGACAGCTTTATCTTTACTTTTTGTTTTCCCTTGCTTTCTTGTCCTCCCTTTCTTTTTTTTAACATTGTTCAAGTCTTTTCGTTCTTCAGTGTTATTCTTTGTTTCCTCTTGTTTTCTTGTCTTCCGCTTGTGTTGTTTAACATTATTAATTAAGGCTTCTTCTCCTTGACAGTCATTCTCTGATTTCTGTTGACTCTCATTTTCCTCTTCACTTTGTCTTTCTCTATTTTGCCCTTGAAACTGTTTTCGAATTCCTTCTAAATCTTCTTCCAGATTCTCATCATCTCCTTCTGTTTCCTCTGCTGTCTCAAGATTTGCATATCCACCTTTTTAGCAAACAAAACCAAAACTAAATATTCACTATGGCTTCAATGCACTATTTGTCTTTCTTAGAACAATGAATGTTGATATCAGCACAAAATTACAGTAGCATCACACTTGTTTGGTAGGTGTTTAATGTTGCATGTTTATTCACCTATTGTAGATACAGTGCTCGGGAATAACAGTTACAAAAAAAAAAAGCTTTATAGGCTTAAAATCCCAACTGGTGGGAGGCAGACTTATGATTACAAGGTTAGCATGACGGAGTAGATGAACTAGTAGTCCTGCTGTTAAGAGCCAAAAATAACCAGAATTGTTCATTTTACAATGAGGCATGAAACATCCCAGGATTACTAACCTCTATTAGGTAAACATTTTCTGGTGTGGAGCCATCCCAAATTTACACCCACTAACACGCTATGCACATGTAAAAACAAAATGACATTTTAGACCCTTACATGGTAATGTAAGGTAGGTAAAGTCTGCATACAAGCCTATGCAGCCCATCAGGCTGGGAGCTTATCCCGGGTTTCTGTAGCATTAAGCAACTACAGGAATATTACTACTCCCCCCTGGATGGGATGCTAGTCCATCACAGGATTACCCCCAGCATTAATAAAATTTGTTGATACCCATTTATACACCTGGGAAGAGAGGGGCACTATGAGAGTTGAGTGTCTTGCCCAAGAACACAACACAATATCCCCGGCCAGGGCTCGAACCCGGACTGCTCGATCTGGAGTTGAGCTCACTAGCCATGAGGCCACTGCACCTCCCTCAAAAAATGACATTTTAGACCCTTATGTGGGTCGAGTTAAACTGCTTATTTCTAAGCCTTCTCCAGATTACTTTGCCTACATTTTTTGCTTTTTAATATAACAGTACTTTATTAAGTATCTGCAAGTCTAATAATATGTCACACCATTAAACACATGACATTAGTCACATTATTTTCAATAAACTATAAAATAATACTCTGACTATTTCATTGATACAATTAATAATTTCTCTTTCTCTTCTTCTTTCTCATTTTTCCTTGTAAATAAAGGAAGTAATCATTTTGTACATTATAATTTAGAGTTAACAGAGATTCAAACTTAGAAACTTGTGTTTTGGCATGTACAATGTCATATTGGGGCTTTGCATCAAATTGAGGTTGAGACAAAGCATGGATCTATGTAGGTTAGTGAGAGGATTTGCTGAAGTCTGGCTCTACGGAATGTATTAAGTAATTTCTGCATTTCTTACAGACATAAAATATAACATCCAGTATTACCTTCATAAAAGTTTCTTTGCTGTGTCATTTAAGTTTGAAACTATTTTACAGGCAGCCTAAACAAATTCATAGATTGCATTTTCTAAATTGACATGATATATATCTTTCAGGTAAATGCTCTTCAGTTTTTTTCTCAAGTTGCATCGGTGAAAGAAGATTGTACTCTCTTCTCACAGCAATACATTGTGTAATCTTGATAAATTTTTCAAGTACAAAAACCAACTGTGGCCACCCGCATTTTCAATCTTGAATCAACTTAGAGGGGGCCAAAAAGCAGACCTAGTGAAGTGCTTGGAAATTCTCAACATTTCTGAATCCAAGCAACCTCCTGTGACTGCCATAATTCTTGATGGAACTGTGGCTGTGCAAATGATGGCACCAGGAGCAGCACACACATTTGGGGAGTACATTGATATGGTGTTTCAGCCATTTATCCTGAAACAGCTGAAGTCAGCACACAGAATTGACTCTGTTTGGGATGTGTAGCAGAAAGATTCTTTAAAGAGTGCAACAACTGAAAAGAGAGGATTTGGTACACTACAAAATGTATTTCTGTCCACTCGTATTCCTTCAAACTGGCAAACTCTTGGTCCATGTGTTGGATGCCTACTCGTCTGGCCACCGGCAGATACTGATCAGGTTAAGTGACACAGATGTTGTAGTACTTACCATGTCAGTAGCTGAGAACCTTCCAGCAGATGAAATTTGGATCACTTATGGTACTCGAAAGCATTTGCTGCACACAAAATTGCAGGAAGATAGGACAGGGAAAAGCAAAAGCCTTACTGTTGTTCCATGTCATTACTGGCTGTGACACTGTTTCCTTTTTTGGCGGTAAGGGAGAGAAGACAGCTTGGGATGTATGGAATGTTTACCCAGTGCTGACTAATGTTCTTTGTAGGTTGATGTTGTTCCCAGAAAAGGTAGAAGATACTTTTATGGCTGTGATTGAAAGGTTTGTTGCTCTGCTCTATAACCGAACAAGCGCTATAGTGGAAGTCAATCCAGCAAGAAAAGATCTATTCTTGAAGAAGGCGAAGAGCCTTCAATGAAAAAACTCCCACCAACACAAGCAGAACTGGAGCAACACACAATCCAAGCACTTTTTCAAGGAGCATACATCTGGGGTCAAGTGCTCCTAAGCAACCCGTTATTCCATCGCCCTCTACATGGAGATGGGAAAAAGAAGGGATCTCCTGGAAACCCAAGTGGATGACTCTTCCTCAGGCAAAGGATACCTGCTATGGGTTAATTCACTGTGGCTACAAGAAAGGCAGCAAGGGCCGCTGGAAATGCTTGAAGGCTAACCTTCACTGTACCAGTTTGTGCGCTTGTGGTGGAAATTGCAAAGTTTACAGCAAATGTTTATTTTAACATACTTAATCTATTCTCATCTGGCATATCTGTAAGTTTCAACGGCGATGTACATGTAGAAGGTATCTTAATCACAGTAAGCAAGAACACTCAAGAAAATCATGCAAATGAAACCTAAACAGACTGACTCTGTACCTCAGCCTCCATTAGATATATAGTTCTGATAATATGTCTTTGTCACATCCCAAACATACATTTCAGATTTGAATTTCCTAGGCTAGATAAAACAATTTGCATTGTAAATCCCTAAAATTTGCAGTAAAAAATGGTTATGATCTCATCAGTGCTTATTGTTTTGCTGGTAATTGAAAATAATGGTCATGTGACATAATGTAAGACTCAAAGGCACTGGTTAATTTGTTGTTGAACTAAAAAAAGTAAGACACTAAGCATAGTAGTCCCAGAAGGCCAAGAAAATCAGTATTTTGCAACAGCCAGGTTGTTTCCATGTAAGGGACTTGTACGCGGCCATTTTTTTTGACATGCGCATTCCGTGGTTCTGGGCCCAAGTTTTAGATGGCTCCATATCAGGAAATATTTGTCTAATCTCTGCCACATTTGATACTTTTATCAAAAAATGAACAATTTTGACCCTTGACATCAGGACTATAGGGTCTACTAAGAAACAACCACTCTTGCTTAGTGATCAGTTTTTCACTCTTCCTATAAAAAAAAACCCACTAAAGCTGGGGGAACCCAGAAATGTGGTAGCATCCGATCTAGGGGACAGTAGAACAAAAAAAAAACTCCTAGTTGTATCATGCTATAAAAACCAGAGAGACAGCCTTGTAAACCAGTATATAGTAGTGGGAGGCACAATGGCCTCATTGTTAGTCCACTGGGTTGGAGCCCTGGGGACATTGCCTTGTGTTCTTAGGCAAGATGCTTGACTCTCACAGTGCCTCTCTCCGCCCAGGCGTATAAATGGGTACTGGCAAATTTAATGTTGGGGTAACCCTGCAATGGACTAGCATATCATCCGGCGTGAGTAGAAATATTCTTAGTCGCTTAATGCTACAGAAACCGGGATAATCTCAGGCCTAATGGGCCACTAAGGCTCGTATACAGACTTTACTTCTGAATCAGATCTACTTCTATGAAAACCACTGAGACAAGTGACAGCCTTGTAAACCAGTATATAGGCAGAAAAGCATACACAACATTTCTTTTCTACACAGTTGTATGTTTTAAAGAGGCACTTTTAGACCATAAAAGAAACATACTGTTGATAGCCACTTGTAGAAAGAGATTCTCATCAACTGGAACAGTTAAAATCTCAACATCTTCAGCAACTGACACAATTCCAGGCTGACTTAGTAATTCATCATCTTTACCTAGTAAATAACAAGGAAGAAGATTTTTGACCAGTGCAACTCAATAAAATATTTAATAAGCAATCAATGACTGAAAAACTGTAGGTCATGCCTTGTAATTGCTATTAATTGCTTATACCTGTAAGTGTTTTCAATTATTTATAATAATGTGATGGTATGCACAGTGGAGGCACAGTGACTTCAAGTTTACTGAGTTTGACTCCAGATCAAGTGGCATGAGTTCAAGCCCAGGCCGGAAACATTCTTGTGTCCTTAGACAAGATACTGAACTCTAACAGTGCCCATCTCCACCCAGGTGTACAAATGCGTACTATTGCATTTAGTCCTGGGGGTAACCTGGCAATGGATCAGCATCCCTTCCAAGTGGGTGTAGAAATACTCCCAGTCACTTCACGCTACTGGGATAAGTTCTGGACTGATGGACCACTTGGCTAGTATGCAGACTACCCATGCACAGTGTTGTTGAATGTACACGTTATGTATAAATTTGCATTTCCAAGCGACTACCACAAAGATAGGTAAGCTAAGAATAATCATTAGCACTATCAAAAAAATACTTACCTTCCATCTGAATATAAAACACCTCTTTCCTCCACTGAATCGGAATTTATACCAGGAGAGGAGAACGTTGCGCTCAAATGTGTCTTTAGAGGGCACTGAAAGAAGAGTATGGTAAGTATTTTTATTTCTACTTCAATATGTATTTAATATGCTTGCATCTACTTTATGGACTTTGCATAAATTATCCAATGGTCCTATGTACAAGTGATGTCACTGTTTATTGGACCCTTAGCGTGACTTAGACGTCTTGTAAACAAAGCAATCCATGTGCATGGTGTATAGTGCACGGTATTCCTAAACACTTTGGCATGATGTGTAGGAATTATTTGCCCTCTCTGGCTGCAGATTTATTACAACCCAGGACTGTGAAGGAGTGCCGAGAATAAAAAAAACAAAAGATGGCTTAAAGAGGGTTTGGAATGGGGTGGCAAAATATGATTGGGTTTTGAAAAGTATTTTGAGTAACATACCCAGCATTCAGGTGAGTCCCTCCCAAGAGGTCTTTCCTGTGATACAAAGACTTAAGCCAGGAAGAAAACAGCATGAAGAAAATATACTAATTACAATCTGAAATGATTATTGCGTTTGCAGAACTCACACCTAATTTTGACCTGTGACTTTCCTGAGTTAGTTACCCTGTGCACGGTTATAGGCAAAAAAATTCCACATTCCTGTAAAGACACCAAAATGGCCACCCTGCTTGATTTTTGCAGGTGCATGTCACAGCCAAAAAACTGGTAGCATTACTAAGACATGTCATAAGAAATGTGGCAAACATGTGAGCCTTTGCGCTTGTCTCTTTTATTCAGTTGCCATAGGCTTCACTTTTTTTCCTCAGCATTGGATTTTTGGTGAATTTAGAGAATCTCACAATAGCATTTATCGAAATCTGAGAGAATTGTCCTTGTTTACTTTATATGTTAATGAACATGACTTTGAATCACCTTGGCTTTGGGAATGGTTATATATTTATTGCATTTGTTGATTAGTTCCAGTCAGGATAGATAGCTGTCTTTATCTGGTCGAATATTTTTTGGAATTGGTAGGAAAATAATCTGAAGGCAAGATCCATAAGGGTGAGCCTGAACTAAGGAACGTAAATATTGTCTGCTGTATTCATCAGGGGAACTACTGAAATCAGTTGCATGGAGTTTGTTATGATAAACAAGTATACAACATATTTATGTTTCCAGTTTAGAATAATGTATGTAAAAAATATATACTTTTAAATTATAAGCTTTTATGCTGTGAGAATATTAAGCATTATTTGAAGGCTACACTGAACCATCACACAACGTATCAACAAATCACTGTTTATACAAGGGACCTCTTCACTCATATGGACTTTTTAACACATATCTGTCTGTAAAACTTCTGTTGTTGATGAAAAATGTTGATTTTAGCAATATAGACAGAGGTTGAAAATCAGCTAGCGAAATTATTTACTGTATATTTATTATCCACACTGCTTCGTAGAGTACAAATAACGCGAGAAACAAGTAAAAATATCACACAATATTTGTACTTGTCTCATTCCCCCGACCATGCGAAAGATTAAAAACCTTGGCAAGTCAGAATTTTGGGGAAACAAAAACATTGGATAATAAATCTCTTATTAGACATTTTAGTGTGTAGTATCGCTGTAAATTTTTACTCATCATTTGTATTTTGACTTGCCCTTCAGGCTCACCAAAATACTGCATGACTCATAAAAATATACAGCGATACTACCCACTAAAACGTCTAATAAGATATATATAATTATATTACGGCATTGAATGCACTCATAATCTTTGATTACTTCAAGTATATTAGTAAATTGCACAAGTACCTGTGCACTAAGAATGAGTGAGTCAGCTTTGTTGACAAACAAACTCCACTGAACGTATAAAAGAAATACATGCAGTTGAGGTCTGTTCACAGTCTCATATTGAGCTAAATGTTTGAGTATGTGTTCAGATAGCTCACTATAAGTAATTCACAAATACAGAGTATTCCTGTAGTTATAATTTTGGAATTGAAAGAGTAACATTTTGGACTGTGTTCATATTCATAAGAAAACATGACTGAGATTTAGCCAATAAAACTAAGAGCAGGAATTTCTGGCAATAAAACTAAGAGCTGTATTAAGAGCAAAATCAATAGTGTTCTCTATAATAGGTTTTGGCAGAGGTATTCTTTTTAATTGGTAGCTCACAACAGCTAGTCAGTGCTTAAGTTTCCAGACTTCTTGAAAAGGTTTTAACTGGTTAACTTGAATCTATATTCAACTACAAATCAGCAGCATGTTCCCTTTCTAAGATCATCTAGTTTCTAAAACACCTTAAACCACCAGTTTTGCCTTTTTAAGTGCAATATTCTTGTTTAGAAATTATACAACTACATATGAAGCTCACTCAGAAACTTTGACTGACCTGTAAGAAAACAGTGAATGATAAAAGATGTCTAATCAAATACCCCCCGACCCCCCAACCTCCCGTCAAAAAGTAACTTATCCATGTGCCCTGGCCACTTATTCGAGGGTTATTCAATTTAATTATTTGATCCATACATTTGAAGACATCTGAGCAACGACAGTGTTTGGGTTCTCTGCTAAGAGTGATACCAAAACCTGAAAAGGGTGTCAAAAGTTCCCGGTTTGTCCAATGGTTAAGTGAATACCCGGCTCGCGGACAAAACCTCAAATACTGTAACCGTCGACCGTAAATAAATGCCAGGAGGATGAGCGAAATGTAGATACCGGTAGACAACGCTGATCACATTTGGCGCCCTCGGTTGCAGTGCAGTGAGTACTGAATACTGATCCACATCAATAACTTTGGAAATGAAAGTGTATAAAATCCTTTGCCTAATAATCGAGCAGTGTTGTCTGATCGACAGATTCCAAACCCGGCCACTGCAAGGACTACAGGCGACCAAGCAAGAAAGCTCGAAGCACGAGATATGTTTATCAAAATTAATCAAGTTGCTCACCTAATTCGCTTTGTGTGGCAATCGTCCTTGCTTTTGTACAGTTGTAAAACACTTTCTGTTGACCTCTATCGGTAAGTGTTCTGTATATTCGGGAGCCGAAAGGATCTGGGAAATAGATAAGATTTTATGTAACGTGACTAATCGAATTCACTCTGGACGCTTCCCTGATTGGTCGAAGATCAATATCGCGAATGAAAAGATGCTCTGATTGGCTGTAAAATTACAAGTAAAAGTATTGTCTTTTAGGGGTTACAAAAGTGAAGGGCGTTCAGTCTTAAAGATGCACAGCGGGAGCTTCCGCAGTAACTTCAAATTTTAAGAAAAAAATGATAGGAGATATTTGAAAATCCTCTTTACAAGTAGGTAGTCTTCAAAGGACTTGCTTTTACCTGTAAAAATTATCAAAGCATCTTTGAGGTGAAAAAAAAAAAAATTCAAGCGACACCCAGAAAACCCCTAAGGAGTTTGTTTCAAAATTTCCAACGAGCGCCCCCATCATTTTTATATGGGAACTCCCCCCATCCCCACAGTCCTGGGCTCCTAATCTCTATATAAATATTCCTGGCCTGTTCAACTTGAACATGCATACGACTGGGTGCCTACTTGCTTTATCAAAGGTTATAAATTCGTTGGAAATAAGACTGAAAAATGCTGGAAAACCTACCGTGCATGTGGGCCAAACAACCGATAGCAAACTTGATTTCACCCAGGAGTTAGAAGAAAAGAGGCAGAACTATGTTACACCCAAGGCATGTAGAATAGAGGAAGAAAGCAACGAAATATTTTTTGTTTTCTTAGGCAACGTTCGTTACAAAAAGCAACTTTGTGCAATTTTTTGGGTTGAAAGCTTGTGAAAAGCCTTACTTTTGTAGCACATCATTTTAGAGGGTTTCCTGATTGGTCAAAGAGCAATGCCATGAAAAGTGCGATGATATACAAAAGTAACTGGCTCTTGAAGTATGGCTTTCATCAAGCAAGACAGGAAGTTAGATAAGTTGTGAAGAATGAAAACAAGGTCTTCAACTCTTTAGACTCTTTACTTCGATGACTCGCTTAATATACGTACAGACTAAATTCTAAGAATTTCCGACGACCGAGACTTTCATACAATACTTCAACACTTCTTTTAGGCAAACATGTGCGAAGGGATTTTCCGTGGCAGAATGTCAATCAAATTATCACACGCTCTCGATTACGTAGCTACAGAAATACAAATCACGTGAGGTAACGCAATCTCTTTTTGACATAAGTTGTCCATCGACGAGGAACGTGTTCCATTTGACACAAGTTCCATTTTTCGCAGGCTCTCACCTTGCTTCTCTCTTGTTTCTCCTTTCGTGCTTATGATCAGCCCAAGTCATTATTAGCTATCGCATATCTGCGTCCACCACCGATCTTTCAAGGCCGAGGGGTAGTAAGTTTTCAGAGCTGACGGGCGGTAAGGCTGCACTTAACAGCTAATGTGAAAGGATTAAAACCAGATAACCTTGCATAATTACATGTGCAATATTTTAGGCGGGAAATACTTGGAACAACACTCAAAAAACCCGGGGGTGACATTTTCTTCGGAAAACGCCACTTGCCATTAACAAAAGCGTGGCAAAGTTGTGAGTGAATAACATTTGAAAAGCTGGCTCCAGGCCATGGTGCAAAGAGCATTCATACTTCGGTATTTGAGGTGATGGATCAGAGGACATCAGCATTGCCAAGGAAGTCGAGGCCCTGTTTCTTTATGGAAGATATGGTCGTGTAAGACGGGACCTTGTAAAATAAACGAGCATTTCCCTTGGAAAAGTTTCCAACTAGAAAACAAGACTGCCCTTTCAGAAATTTCAGAGGTTTCCCCTATCTCAGCCGATCTCACCCATCTCACCTGATTTCCGGAATATCTGTGGCAATGGAAAATACACAAAATAATCACAACAACATCACAGAATAAGAGACTTGATCAGGTTTTTTTTATTACTATAAAAAATTATGAGTATCTCAATACTCTTAACACATCCCTGGCCTGTATAACTTGGACATGCACTCGACTGGGTGCCTACTTGCTTTATCAACGGCTAAAAATTCATTAGCCTGTTCCAGCCTCTCGGTCAGTGGGTTCGCCAGAAAACGCGGGCGAGCAACGAGCGGGATCAGCGATGAGCGGGACACGAGAGAAAATAGGTACCAGACCCCGCTCATCGCCCTCCCGCCCGCTTTTCGATCGCCCTCACTAAGTGAGAGACGGTAACAGGGTATAAAATCGTAAGAAATAACACTGAAAAATACTGTGGGCCCCCTATATATGATACACTATTATAGCCATGTTTACTTTATAAACATCAAGTTGTTTTCTTCTACCAATTTTTCAAATGTTTAGGTATTATGATTCAGCAGCTCTCTAACTAAAACAATATAAATGTTTGATGTTACTTAAATACTGCCCATAAGGTTTAGTTTTTGTGAGAGCATCGCGTCTTCTTCTGACAGGGGTCTTTGGTCGCACTCTTTTTCTCAGTCCTTACTGAGAATCACAAGAGGAATATTAACTGATACCAAAACATAAAAGCTATGTGCTGTAACTGACTACTTCGTTTATCGTCATTTGTATCGTCATGACGTCCGTTTTTCATACCTGCCCTCTCATAGCATTACCAAAGTAGCTGTAGATCCGCAGACTACTATGACAATGCTATGACGAAATTCTTGTCAATTACAGGACGGACGCATCAAATACTGACGTCAATTTGTTTTTAACAATAACAAATTGTCAAATTCTACGCTCTCGCTCGCTGACGCATCGCAAAAAATATAAATTCATGTGTATGTCCGCTTATTGACATTGAAAATTAG
>OMLO01000930.1_pt1 | contig 21187 bp, 12 predicted proteins | sample 1674811 | NCBI WGS metagenome assembly OMLO01 (sample SAMN06265003, study PRJEB25207) | coral metagenome | isolation source: Coral host | place: Mexico:La Bocana,Puerto Morelos, Mexico | collected 2008-11-13 | reverse complement strand
TTTTTTTCCGGTTTCTGAGACGAATATATTAATTTGTTTTTTATCGAATCATTGCACAGGGACCGCTTAAAAGAATGCTATGAATGTTCTTCCGTTCGATTGAGAACCACTTATTAGCTTTCTGTGACGCTGCAAAAATACACAAACCCAAAACTACAAAATCAAACAGGAAATGTGTAGTAGAAAATTTGTTGTTAACGGTTTACTAAACACAAGCTAAGTAAATGTTTGCCATAAACTGTTTACGCGCAAGTCTGTTGACTGTTTTGAATGTTGTATATGCCATTGTTCGGCTTAGTTCAGGCAAGACCATGGTTTCGATCGTCCATGTGGAGTCTTCTCATTGCGAACTGCAGGAGTCGTTCAGGCCCTTCAACATTTTTTAGAACTCTCGTCTAGGACTTTTGCTCCAGCTGATTTTGCATCATTTTACCACCTGAGCTTAACTTCTAATGTGTTTTTTTCCGGTTTCTGAGACGAAAACGATCTTTCTGAAATTTTTGAAGACTGAAGGTTTGGTTATAACTGTATCCGTTTTGAAAATACACAAAATCTCTTCCAAAGTCAATTGCATAACAAGTAGGAAAATAATGAAAATGTCTTAACAGTGTTCTATGACGGTTAATGCCAAAAAATTTACCTGGCAAAATCATCAATTCAAACTTACTCTCCATGTTTTGTATATGTATTTATTTTTCACAAGTCGTAACGTAACGTACAGCGAGCGATCCAGAACAGAACGTGCGACCTTGTTAAGACTGCAGCAGTAAGATAATCACGGTAAATAGGTGAAAAATGGCGAAGCGTAACTTTCCAAGACCACGGATAATTAAAACAGTTTTTTAGAAAACTGATGTGGGTTGAAGCTGTATAGTAAAAGACAAGATTACAAAATACAAAATTGCTAGAATATAAGCACTGATAAGCGAAGATGATGGAAACGTAAATTATCTTACACTAAACTGAAAACGACGATACTTAGTATTGTTACGACACTTCAGGGTGTCCGCTGACGAGACGACTAAAAAAGTTTACTGCCTTCAGGCGAACTGCGACTAGCGCGACTGAAGGAAAAAAGAAAGAAAAGCTAGGAAAATATATGCTGATAAAACTGAAAATTAATGCGTGCAGAGAACGAAACTGATAGTAGGTGAGACCGACGATAACAATAACGAATGAAAGTATGTGAAATAGAAAACAAACGAAGCACTAACCGGTGACAAAAAACACTAACAAGGCGAAACTGAATACTAAAGTGGAGACATTCATGCACATTTTCACGCTAGGATCTTACATATACATCTAAGAGAAAGTCTTTTATAATTAAAGACCTGTCCAAACGGGAAATGTTTGGCGACCAAACATAATCAAACATTGTTTGGTGAGAAAACACGCTGATGTTGAAGCGAATGGCCAAACGATTAAAACATGCTTAATCAAACACCATATCAAACTCCACACGCAAAGAACTATGGGCCACAAATTACCTTTACAATCGTGCTCAAGAACTCGTTTAAGTTCAGTTCTGTTTCGATCTGTCGAGCACCCTCCATTATTCCACAGAATAGATTACATATACAAAATGGATATTCCAATGGGTAGTGTTAAAGTTGTTTTAGATCCTTTTTGGGTGAAATCAAATTTATAAGCGCATCTACAAACAATTTTCCATGTCAATTATGGACTTACAAAGAAGTGGAACACAAGAAATTCTCCCGGGGGTGACTTTTTGTAGGAAAAGAGTGGGGATGTTCGTCGAGAAATTTGAATTAAACCCGGCCCTTAAATTAAGGAGTTCAAGCTTTAATTGAGCCCTAAAATGCACTACCTCCAGTCGCTGTTCAGAAAAGGAGCTCGCTAGTAGAACGGACTCGAATGAGCCTAATTTCAGAGAGAAGAGCGGGTTATCAGTATTATTTTTCGAGTACATCCTAAAAGGTACTTTGACAGCTGAACAAAAGTGGCGTTTCGTCATGAATGCCAAACGTGAGACCGGAACCTTTGATTTATACCCCTAAGCGAAACGAATGAGTATCATCCACAGTGGGAATCTGAACCTGAGCCTTTGTCCACACTCTAAATAATTCATTATCGTATAACCATCGATACCACAATCTCCCTGATATTAGCGTTGCATTGATTATTTTTAATACTGACATTTTCAGTTGATATTACATTTAGAATCACAGTGGTAAAGGCGTTAATCTATTACATATCGGTTTGCAAAGATCTTTTATTTTTATCAGTTTTAAAAAGTTTGTTTTTATTAGCTAGCCGAAGTATGTTCAGTACGTTCTAACCATGCGCGTCAAAAAAGACTTCTGACGTTGTTGTTATTTGTTTCCTTTTTTCCCTTCAGTTACTTATTCTTTAAGTTTAAGTCTGCATCTGCAATGAACTTTCCCATACCGTCGGGGTCAATCACTGCACTTTCACTGTATTGATATTTTTTTCTCTTGGCATTTAGTTCAGTTGCTCCGCTTTTGCTCACGAAGTCTTTTTGTTGTTTTAGAGTCAAGCAGTGTCGATTTCAGTAGCCTTAGAAGTGCAGAGAGTATTGGACCTAACTGAGAACCCGTAAACACAGAGCAGAGTGCTGTACAGCGTAGGCAAGTTAACGGAGAAAGAATCCAGCAAAATACTTAAATGGCTGAATTCAAATCTACAAAAGATGACTACCTGGTACCTCAGTATTTCTCAATAGTCAGTCAAGAAAACAAGTTAGTTCTTGATATTTCTACTGGTAAGAAAGGTGGAGATCTCGTCCTGAGTGAAGCGGTACGTGGAAAGTCCAGTCAGCTGTGGAGACTGGATGAAGATCGTAGACTAGTCAGCAAACTTGGCTTAGTAGCTGATATCAAAGGCAAGAACAAGAAAGCAGGAACTGTGTGCCACGCCTGGAACGCGCACGATGGCCTAAATCAAAAATGGCGCTTTGAAGACGATGCGATAAAGAGCGACTTGAATAACCTTGTTATTGATGCCCGGGCCCGGCCGGTTTCCATGCATGAAGTAAACGGCAGCCTAAGTCAGAAGTGGTCTTTCATTCCCGAAAACCCGCGGCCGGATGGTCGGCCCATTGTACGTCCAGTTAAGTATTTCTTTATAGTCAGCCAGAAAAATGGATTCGTTCTTGATATTCACACAGGTGCGAAAAACGGCGAACTGACCCTGACTAAAGGGTCTAGAAAACCCAGTCAGCTGTGGAGATGGGATGAAGATGTCAGGCTAGTCAGTAAACTGGGCTTGGTAGCTGATATCAAAGGCAAGAAAAAGAAAGAAGGAACTGTATGCCACGCCTGGGATGCACATGATGGCCTTAATCAAAAGTGGCGGGTTGAAGAAGGAGCGATCAAGAGCAACTTGAATGACCTCGTCATCGATGCTACAAAGCTGCCAGTCACTATGCAAGGCGCTAAAGAAGACACGTCATCTCAGAAGTGGTACTTTATTCCAGAAAGCGCATGGGACGACTTTAAGCTCGTACAAGCTAATCCCAACCCTCTCAACATGGCGCAGTTTTGGAAAAATTTGGCTGACAACTATCTTGACGTCATCATAGGTTACAGCATTGATGATTATGAAGACAAACTGCACAAGGCTCTTAAAATAATTGATGAGTGTTCCCGCCAGCTGGACAAGGTGGCAAAAGATGCCGGTAAAGCGGAAGCAGCTGGAGGAGGATTAGGGATCGGTGGTGGTGCGATGGCTATAGGTGGTCTTTTGCTTGCTCCATTTACGTTTGGTACTAGTTTGGCCCTCACAGCCGTGGGTGCTGTCACTGGTGTGGCAGGAGGAATCACATCATTAACAGGTAGTCTGGTAAACCAATCCTGGGAAAAGGGTGAGGCAAAAATCTTTAAGAAAGCTACAGTTCCTCTCTTTGGTGCTACCTTCATCCTGCAAGAATTTCTCAGTGAGTATATCAAGATCCTAAGAAAAGCGACTGAATTTTTGAAAACACCCGAGGGACAAGCAGTAGCAAACGATGCATACACTACTTTAGAGATGATTAAGGCTTCTGGAAAAATTGCTGGCAAAGCCTTTGCACTTGGCAATAATGTGTACAAGACAGTACAAAACGTGAAACAGGCCAAGCAAATAAAAGCGCTCGTCGACTTTATTCAGGCAGATTATTATGCACTAAACGGAGCCAGGATTGGCCTTGCCACAAACGCCGCAGCACCAGGACTGAAGTGCACAGTTCCACTTCTGGGGAAAGTCGGCGTGGCTGCTGGAACAACAGGTGCGAAAGTTTTATCCAGTTCGCTGGCGGTTTTTGGAATAGCCTTTGGCATCTGGGACGTCGTTGGAGGCGCAAAGAAGATAAAAAATGGCAGCGAATTAGCCAAGGAGTTCCGCAAATCCTCCAAAGATTTAAAATCGGAGTCTGCCAAACTGATCAAAATTTATAAAGACCTCCAGTAAGGTCAAACTGAGAGAGACGTTCACGAGAGCTCGGTGATGACCCAAACAGACGTCTCTCCATAAAGAGTGACTTGTGTGGAATGCAATGAGTGTTATGAGTGACTTTCTAACGAAAATCATTGAGTTCTCGGCAGCTCAATCTTTTCATTCTAATTGTTTTTGACAACCATACCCATGGAGGCTAGTCTTCCTAATAATTAGAAACGGATTCTTACAGTAGTGACTATATATTTACGAGTGACGTTAATACATTCCCTTAAGAGGCGTCTAACGTTCGAAATCAGGTAATTCAGTACCAGGAATGTCAGTCAGATTCAATTTGTACGTGGAAGTGTCCGCTGACCACATAGTTCGATGTTACTGGTATTAATTTATCGGCTCGTATAGGACGTCTCTCCCACGCGGGGTGCTTAATAAATTGTAAGGTTATCACAGTAAATATATTTCGGCTAAAAAGGAAACTTTGAACCCCCGAGACCGTCATATTTTAAGGTAGCTCGGTTTTATGCCGCGGTTCAAGGCACGGTCATACCACGCACGGTATATAAGAACTTACTTACTAACTTGCTTTTTGAAAAACCAGCAGCAAGAGAATGAAAGAATCAATTATAGATATTCTTTGGCGTGACCTTTAGTACAGGTTTTGAGCTATGGTGAAAAAAAGGTGTGAATTAGGTGGCTGTTTATTTCGACATGAAATCGTTTACGTGTTCTAAAATCTTATCAGAAAAACCAACAGAAAAATTACTATCCGGATTAGTTAACTAATTTTTAAACGAAAGCGAAAGTGTAGTAGTTTGAAACGCGGTACAGCACGCCATAAGATCAGCTTAGATGTTTTTCTTGCCGTTAAGTTCCAAAAATAACGGCGCTTCTTTGATGAAGTGGCGATCAAATATTTCAAGGTTGTTCGTGAATCCTGACCGTAACGAGACTTGAAACGCTGCGACAACAGTAAGTTTGACTTGTTGTAAGATAACAGCAAGAATGCCATGTAGAGCAAACTGTACTAAATTGATCTGATGTTTGATTTCGGTGACTTAAAGTTGCTAAAAATTGAGTGTGTGAACAGTAAAGTTGGCTGTTGGACCCAAGTTCTGTGTACATTTGTATTTCTCTCAAAACAAATACGAGCTTAAGATCCTGCATTGTACGTGTGTTGTACTTGCGAAATCGGAAAAGTATTACACCGTTTTGCCATGAATCATTCATTACCAAAATTGACTGTTTCAAGGAGACCATGAGAGAGGGGTGGAGGGAAGGAGGAAATTCTGGGTCTCCTTTGGCGGGCTTCGTGCATGCTGCCTGCTCTCAGAACCACTACATTCAATGAAGCTGATTTTCGGAGGCCACTGCTCCATCAGTTGTGACTCATTTACATCATGCATTAATATTCCTTTTAATGCCGGCACAGCATCTTAAACAGCCTCTAACTTATTCCAGCTAAAAAGAAACAAGCTAGTTCTATGACCCTCAACGTCATCTTACAAGTTACGCAGTCAGTTAATGGAAACTTTCATTTACGTTTTCAAGTTCTCCTTTAATAGCTTTTATTAAAGAAGTATCTCAGGGTGTGAATAGCATGTCCCCACCATTCCAAAAAGCCCGAAGCTGAAATCACTTAGCTACTTATGATTGTTTTCCCAATTCTGCCGACCTAGGACGTACACTATTCTGGCGTATATATTGGGAGCATTTATCGCCGGCATCACAATCTCCCCAAACCTCTTACCCAGGTTCTCTCGTCTCCCCGCCCTCCCGGAGCGGAGAGGGAGGTGCGGGAAGATGAGAGACTCTAGCTAGGAACTAGGTTGAACCTGTCCCAGCTATGGATCACGACCATGCCTATGAAGTTGACCTGGTTCTACTTCGCAAGCACGCCAGCGAAATTATCAGTTTATTGGCGCCGAGCCATGGTTCGTGTTTTGGCCAGATGCAGTACCCAAGGCGAGACTAAAGAGCCTGATATGCTGCTGAAACGCTCAAAAAAAGCCATACCAGGTTCAGTGACTTGATATCGCAGGATATCAGGACAATAGGCACGGCTTCTGATTGGCTAGTTTCGTACTTTGACAATTATTGGATTCGGTTTTTGTGATATCCAGAATAATCAAAGTCTCAGTAAGGGTTACCGACCTCAGCCTTTGGCTTCGGCTGATAAACTCTACCTCGACCTTGATTATTCTGGATATCAGAAAACCTCATCCAATAATTGTTTTAAATGTGTCGTTATTTCGCTTATTTCACAGGTCGCTCACCCTGGTAGTACCCAGTCTTCGGTTCACACAGTCAACCCATCGGTGAAACAAAAAATTAATTCAGTTGCCACGGTAAAGTGCAAAACATCTTTACACCATGAGAATCATTTAACGGACAGGTGGATGTACAAAATAAGCGATGGATCTTACCAGTTACCGGCTGTTTAGCCTCGTTGTTAGGTCATATGTAAGCCAGTCAAAGAGCATCTGAAATGGCGGGCAAAGTTTGTATACAGTCAAATATTCTTTGAGGCCTCCTTCATCTTTTCATTCTTAAAACTGGTTTCCTGGATATGAAGAAAGTGGATACTCACGAAGATATCGGCTGCTTTGAAAGAAATTTTTCGAACGGTTTATTTGTGTTATAAAGCTCCTATAAACTTCTTACCCTCGCTACGTTACGTTCACCTCCAAAATGACCTCGGCGAGTTCTAGCGTTACAACACGGCGACGAACGTCTAGTTCTTCCGACGTAATGGCTTCGATGACGGCTTCCAGAGCTGCCGCAACATATTTTGACAAAATAGAACGGTTCGAGCTTCAAGAAACGCTGGCATACACTTCGAGTGACTGGCTGCTTTCTACCGAAGACACGAGGATTTCTGTCGAACCTCCGCAAGGCCTGATTTCCGGAATTCAAATTCCGAGCAATTTCAACAACTGTTTACTTCTGATACCCGAGGAGGAGGGCATCGAGCCGTTGGAATTACGAGAAATGCATCAGATTGTGCGTGAATTGGTGATTGGAATTTACATTTTGAATCAAACGCCATCGATAGCTTTGGAAGCAAATTATGATTGTAGTACATCTTGTCAGATTCCGCCTGCTTACTACGACACGCGAATCGGTCAGATACTTTCCGATGTTGATTACATGATGAAGAGCTTATGGCACGGAGCTTACTTTCCAAAGGACAAAAGAACTAAGTTTGCTGAGCGCTGGAGGCAGGCAGTGAATTTGAACACCACCACTGGAGAGCCAGAAACTCGAAGGAGCTTACAACTTGTTTGGACCGAGGCAGGTATTCTTGACTTGGCTAAAGATCCCGAGCTGACTCAAGCGTATGATGCAATCCCGGATGAAAACAAAGACGACCCTCTCGCTACAGAAGAGAAGAGACATTTCATGAAGCATGTTGACGAACTAGCACTGAAGCTTACTTTGTTCCAAAAAACCGTCAATCAACATCAAAATATGTTTTTGACAGATGCCAGTTATCACATCACTAGTGTAGTGAGGTCAGATAAAATTGATCTTCAAAGTTATGAAAAGCTGCAGAGAAGGCTTGGAGCACATCAGGAGTTTATCAGAAACACCCTGCTATTGAAGCCAGAGGTAAAGAGACAGTTGTGCCTCCTGAAATTCATTAGCTTCATGGTGCCATTCCTGATTGCAATCAAGAAACGCTGTAAGGTACCTGATATCAACAAGCTGCTCCCGCCATTCACTTTTGAAGAGTGTAAAACTGAACGTGAGTTTCCGCCACTGATTCTAAGACCAGAATTCAAGTGTAAGAACTTTGATCACTCAGAGAAATACTTTCACTTGCATGGTGGAATTTCAATCAATCGTGAAACTCCAATTGCAGAGAAAATTGCCCTGGCAGTTGTTGCAGAGCGTGAAAATCTGGAATACATAGCCTCAGATGCGTACAACAAAATCATGAGCTCAGACACAGTTATGTTGGAAAGTTATCCAATGGCTGCAGTTGAAATTGATGGTAAAAGTTATTTTGTTCTCAACATTCATTTGGAGACCTTCTATCCTGTTTCACCGAAACACCCACTGTGGATACATGCGCATTATGATGAGATTATAAAACTTAAACCAAAGCGGCTACCAGTTCATGAGCTACAGATTCATGAACAGTTCAAGAAGAGGTATGGCTATCAAAGAACCGTGAAACTCAAACAGATCCCTGCTGGACTCCAGGCCAGTGCTCAGAGAGGTCTAGTTTCAATATTTCAAACAATGACGCGAAGACTGCCACCGTCACGTCTAACAACTCAAGACTCATCTGGTCTGTCTCTCATTCACCATGCCGCCATGTTTAATAGGCCACAGATTATCACCATGTTGGTTGTCATGGGTTTCGATGTTAATGTACGACGCCACAACAACATTTCTTCGCAGGGTGTGAGCCCATTGCATCTTGCTGCCAGGTGTGGTGCACTGGATAGCCTGGTTTGCTTAGTGACGTACAAAGCTGACTTGATGATGTTTGACAGTCAGGGGTGGGTGCCTGTTCATTATGCTGCTTTTTTCAACCATGTTGATTGCATCATGCACTTAGTTCACCGTGAGCCCAAGTTGCTGGAGCTCAAGTCTAAGGATGATTTAGAGTCAACACCGATTCTTTTAGCAGCTTCAAGTGGTGCACTTGATTCAGTCAAATGTCTGATTAAGCTTGGTGCACGGTATACTTCTATAGACAAGGAAGGTAATGGAGCTGTCCAACTTGCTGCTCTCCACTTTCACACTAACACACTGGAATACTTCATCAGCTGGAACAATGATGAAGTTCCAGTCTGGGACTTGCTGGTTGGTATGCTGAAGTCTGATGATGTCAAAAGAAAGCACAGTGCTGTTAAATGCCTTGAGGTTTTGTCCTTAGCATTAGAAAACAACTGGAAGTCTATCCTAGATGCAAGAGGGGTTCCTGCCCTTGTTGATCTTCTCAAACTTGAGAATGCAGAGCTGCAATCTCTAGCAGCATCTGTTCTGTGTAACATTGGAAGCCATCCTGAGGTTCGAGCAGAGGTTTCGAAGGCTGATGCTATCCCTGTTGTTGTCAGCCTTCTGTGTTCACCTGTACCTATGATTCACTCTCGAGCTGCTGTCATCCTTGGTGATCTGGCTTGTTTGGATGTTAACCAGGGAAAGATTTCTGAGGAAGGTAAAAAAAGCTGAGATTAACTTTTCTTACACACACATGTATATGTAATGTTCAACAAAATTTGAATATCACATTTTTTCAAATGCCACAATTTCCACCTTGACTATTTTTGTTAGTGAAAGTCATACTAGAATTGGAGATAATAGATAGTCAAGGGAAATGGTGGTAATTAAACAAAATTGTAACCTTCTTAGGGCTGGTTTCTTGTATTTGAATAGGATTTGGTCCTAGAAATTAAATTACACACCTTTAGTAAGGAATCACATCCCGCTAGACTGATTTTGTGATCAAAAACTGCCCTGAAACACCAATTGAAATAAAAGCAACAATGTACAATTATACAAAACATGGCCTACAGTTGTGTGTTTCTATGATACAAATATCTAACTGCCATTACCAGCACATGTAAATTACATTTATTTTAAATTATTTGTATTTACTTTTTCGACATCTAGGTGGAATAGAAGCACTGGTTGGTTTGCTGGGCTCTGAACTTGAACATGTGTTAGTGAACTGTGTCAATGCACTGAGGGTCTTGTGTGATGGTAACCATGACAACCAGACAGCAGTTGCAAAGAGTGGTGCCATTGACACCCTTACTGAACTTCTAAGTGAGTAATTAGAAGTGTGTTACTAAAGTCCTTTCTGATAGGCAAGTTGCCTAGTAGATTCTGTCCGTGGAGTTTATTGGGGAATTTATCAAATAAAGAAAAGTTCAGTGAAACTGCAGAATACCCCGCCACTATTGTACTTGATTCTACTTGCGTACATATTTTTTAAAGAACAAGACATGTGCAGGAATTAATTAACAATAGTTGCAGGGGTATTCTGCAGTTAAGCCAGAATTTCTGTAAGAAATGGACTTTTTAGGGCTAGTGGGCTAGCTTAGTACATCGTTATTCATACTAAGGGTAAAGTTGAAAATTTGTTTTCGTTGTAGCCTGAATTTAGATTATTTACTAATAGAGCTTAACAATGTATTAAAGAAATACAACTGGAATAAAATGTGAAATAATAGTGTGCATATCTAGTAGGAAGCACAGTGAGCTAATCAACTTTGGACTTCCAGGGCAAAGTCCACTGTTATACATGTTACCTCAAACTCGTACAGTGTATATTTTCCTGCTTACATTGTATGGCAATCCAGACTGCAATGGTTAGTATTGTTTATGCATGGGATGTGACAGAAAAAGTTAACAAAAAAAAAATATTAATATCAGTTTTAAACTTTTCAGGTGCTAAATCAAAGAATCTTCAAGCCAATACAGCAGCCTGCCTAAGCTCTTTGGCCAAAGACCACCGGGGGAACCAAGACCTTGTTGTAGCTAAAGGAGCTGTGAAGCCACTCGTCTCCTTAGCAAAGAGCACAAAGACTCTTTGCCAAGTTAAGGCTGCAAGTGCTCTAGAGTCACTTGCAATGAGTAACCCCGAAGCACAGAAAGAGATTGATGCAGCTGATGCACAAAAGCCTCTCATAAGGCTTTTGAAAATGTGGGCCATTGAAGTCAAAGAACAAGGTTTGTACATTTTTATAACCCAAAATATGATGGTATTTTGTATGTATTTTTTTAGTATAGATTTTTTTGAAACCATTTGTTCCTTTTTTTACGGAGGGTCATATTTGGGTCTTTTGTTTGAACCCTTTCTCCATCTGCTCTGGAAATTCCAATCTGGATGCGTACTTTCATTTTAAAATTCTGGCTTGTGACAGACCCCCTCGCGCTTGGAATTTCCAGTAACCATTCTTGGGGTAGGTATGGACATTTTCTGGAGCCAATAATTTTATGCTGTATTTTTTGGTGTCTCAGGTGCCAGTGCTCTGTGGGCACTGGCAGGTGTCACCCCACATCAGCAGCAGCGCATCGCCAGCATGATTGGCATTAACATCCTGGTTGACATGTTGATGCTTAAATCGGAAACTCTACAGTTTATTGCTGGCATGGCCATAATTGCTTTAACTACAGAGAACATTGAGAATCAGAACAAGATTGTGGCTGGAGGTGGTGTGCAGCCTCTGGTGAGGCTCTTGAGATCAGCCAAGACCTCTGAAAAGGTTTGTAAATTTAATGGCCTACAGTTGGGGAGAAAAGTATCAGAAATGTCCTGCTGACTCTCCTTTGTGCATTCTCGACTGTTCCCTATTGAAAAGGCCGGGGGAGGGTGCTGGGCACTCCTTGGTGAATGTGCCTTTCTAGGGACAGTCAGATCATTTCATGCCATTCAGCTGGCTGCCGGCTGTATACAATTTTTACTGTATATGTGGCTATCATTCAATGTCATTCCCTCACTTGGTTTGCTCTAAATAATCTGTGATAAGCTGACAAAAGTCACTTGGATTGTGTGAAAGAGTGCTCGGCAGATTACATGTAAGAGGAACTCTTTAGGAAGAAAAGGTGGCTAGTGAGGACAAAACAGAAAAGTGGGCCACAGTGTGTAGAAAACACTGGTGGCCTACATATATATATATATAGAAAAAGAAAAATAATGGAAACGATAATTTTCTTGTTCTTTTGCATTGTTTTTTATTATTGTTTTAGGCCAAGTGTGCCTTTTTCACTAAGTAACTGACAAACATGCAGACATCAGGCTCACAAAACCTATGCGTAGGTGGAAGATCTGTCCATTTAAACGTCGTAAATTAATTTTTTCCACGAATTCCACCAATTTATTCTGATTTATTCCACGTGTAACTAGGTATTGGCTAAACTCTACAGGGGTAGAAGGAAAATTTCCCCTAATTTGTGAAGAAGTGACGTGGTAGTAAATGGTTCTTTAACGTTCGCATTTTTCTTGGCTACAGGTTTTGTTGATGGTCATTCAAGTTCTCGGCATCCTGTGTATAGGCGTGGCCCACCAGTCAAATAAATCTACCCAGCTCGAGATAACAAATGCTCAAGCGCTTGTCACGCTTGTTGATCTCCTACGCACGTCAAAAAAGGCGCTCATTCAGGTTGGTTTCACGGTTTTTTACACAGGGTTTCTTTTCTTTAGCGTTTTCCCGCCACTGGCCGGCGCGTTTCACATCATTCTTCTGTGATTGGTTAATTAATAAAGCCACGGCGTTGTGATTGGTCCACACTTACATGTAACAGATGCTGAGCTTCAAAGGCTGCCGGTCATTATATGGCTTCCGAATTTTTCCACTACTCGAAGGCGCCCAGGAAGAAGATTTTCTATGATTGGGCAAACAACAGAGTCGTAACGCGCTGAATTTCTTGAGCTCGCAGGTTAATCCCGTGCTGCTGAATATTGCCACCCCTTTAAAAACGCCTACGAGAAAATCCGTCCCATTTTGATACTGTAGATTTGTTTCATTGATTCGAGGAAAAGGTATTTGTTGTTATTTACTTTTAGCCGCAATATATGTTAAAGTTAGTGAAACTTTGTAGCAGAACTTCACTCGTAACGCGCATGTCGTGTTTACTTTTTGTAGGTCGAGGTCGCGATAACCTTGGGAAAGATAGTTCTCAATAATTCACAAACCCAGAAGCTTCTAGTGGAGCAGACAAAGTTTCGTGTGGTGGAGCTTCTTCATCACCTCTCCGACAAGGAAGAAACAGTTCGACTTAAGGCTGGCATGGCACTCGCAACATTCGCTTACAACAACACTTCACAGCAGTATGCCATTAAAAACGCCGGTGGAATCTCTTTGACGGCCTTCGAAGAGTTCCTGGGGTCTGAGAACGAATTGTATCAGGCCCACGCGGCTTTTCAGATCATTATCTTGGCGCGAGTGATCGATAGTGATCAGGTAACCCTAACAGCACGTGGTGTGGAATTATTAGTGCGCTTGCTCAGTTCTGAGCAGCATAGCACACAGATACTTGCCGCCAGTTTGTCAGCCAGTCTCGGCCACACGCGGGCTGGTGTACCTGCGGCACTGATCACGGCTGGTACGTAATTCTCAGTTAAGTATGGGTTATCTGTGCAGTGATATCACACCGACGTAAACTGTGCAAACTCGTTCTAACTCTGTAAAGGCTGTGGTCGAAACCCTAGTTTGTGGCCATTGAAATAGAAGTTATTGAGCGGCACTTTCATGTGGTGTTACCTATTATGCTGACTACGACGTGGTTTGTGTGTGATCATCAAAATGATGAATGTGGTGTTGTTTCTTTTTCAAAATTCTGAACCAAGTTACTGTACTTGACGCGCCGTTTGTGAGTTTTGTTTTTTTTAGTACAAGTTCTCTATATACATGCCTTTGAGGTCAAAAACCTGTAACGTTAAGCCCTAATCCTTCTTCTTGTTGAAGTTAACTCGTGCCATGGTTTGTTATTTATGTGCTGTTCAGGTTCTGTTGAAGCGCTCCTCACAAATCTGTCGTCGTCGAACGAAGAAGTTCGTAGCAGCGCCGCCGTAGCCCTTGGTTACCTTTCCTTTGACCGCACGGCTTCCCGGCTGATGTTGCAAGCATGCAGAAACACTCCAGGGCTGCTTGAATCTCTTGTGGATAACCTTGGTAACGGGAAAATATCCATGGAGTTCATGGACGACTGGAGGCAGACCAAGATCGTAGGACTGCCTTCAGCCAGGTCTGTCTAATATATAGCGTAGTCTACGAGGAAGGGTTAGGGAGACAAAAGCGCCTCCTCGTTCTATTCCGCTTTCGCTCTCCCTTTCTCCTGTTTCACGCCTGCTACTTTTTTTTTCTGTCACGTGTCTACCTTCGCTAAATAAAGTTGTTGATGATGATGATGATGATGACGATTATTATTATTATTATTATTATTATTATTATTATTATTATTATTATTAAAGATTGTAACCATGCTGGAGATTACCCCGTTTTTGTACTCTCCTCTAGATAGCATGGTAGTCTATCGTAGGGTTACCCACTCCCATCCCCTCCCAGCCTTAAATTGACTTGTAAACATATATACATCTGGGAGGTAAGAGACACTGTACGTTTATCGCTTTTTTCAACAGTCTTGAGATTCACGGAGGCCCCCCTGTACCACAGAGGCTACCCCCTGAAGAAAGTAAGTGTTCACGTCTCATTTGACAGGACCCGATTAATATGCTGGGCCTTCAGCGAGATATTAACATGCCAGAAGACACCTTAGGTTAAAAAGAGTGGCATTCGTTCACTTTGCTTCATTCGCTTATGGGCTGCTGCTTTAGTTGTATATTCCTCAGCGTGATAATAGTGATAGGAAATTTCAATATAAACTATTATGAATGTGAATATGAAATACAGCTTTGAATTCGAGTTGTCACTTAAAAAATTAGCGGTCTTTCATTTTCTCCAGACAACAGGAGGATGGTAAAGAAATGTGCAAAGATTTATAATGCACGTGCACAGACATACATAATGCACGTGCACAGACATACATAATGCACGTGGACAGACATACTGCTATTACATCTTTTGTTTAGCGATGTGGCCGTTGCTGTTGTGTTTTACTGAACCTCCTTATTATGTTTTGAACACAAAAAAACAGTTGCTTGTTTTCTTCCACAGCGCCGGAATCATGTATGGATGTAATTTGTTGGAAGTAATGGCTTCGACATGTAAGAAATTTGTTAGTTGCGTCTCCACGCAATAAATTTAACACGAGCACCAGTGTGTTAACATTTCGTCGCACCTACACTGGGAATCTCATTTGGTTTTTATTTTGCTGCATGTGTTCAAGTTTTTATCCTTTCCTCCCTCTACTTGGAAAGTTTTTCATTGGGACCGAGTCGAAAATTTGGTTGCGGTTGGCTAAACAAATGTTTATTTTTTGTTGTCGTTGTGATACATCCCCTCTGTTTTGTCTTTTCAGGAAAACGCCGTCCTCGCACAACTCAAAGCATGCCCTCGACACGACACTTCCGCCGCCAAGACATGAAGAGAGTGGCCTCTGCACCAATTGTTGTAAACAGCTACCGTAACCAAGTGAAGGCGGGAATCGTCCGAGCTATGTTACCGCGCACTGAGTCGTCAAACTTGAGAAGCGCCTTTGGGGCTGCAGAGATGTGGAGATCCAAATTACTGACGTCACGGCCTACTTTAGAAAGGAGACTATCCAGTAAACATTCTTGACCACATCCGGGACTGTAGAAACATTGCAACCCTAAGAATAGGTGCCACGGTCGGGAAACGGACCCTGTTAAGTGTCCCGAAGAGTTTCCGAGCACTTACGAACTTTTTGGCATCAGTTGGTGCATAGCAATGTCCTGCCAAAAATCATCCTGCGTAGCTTGGCGGTTTAAGCCATTTTAGCGCGTTGAGAACGCCATGTAAACTAGCGCCGAAGCCGTGAGGTTCCTGAGAGAGAGACAACTGAGAAACCTCGTGGCCTCCGCTCGCCGCTTTGTGCGCTCGCGCTCAAATTGCTTAAAGAATTGCTAAACCTCCAAGCTACGCAGGCTAGTCAAAAACTATCGGAAATTCTCGTAAACGAGGTTACTTGTTAAGGTAATGGAATGATTTCGAGGGTTATTTGGTATAAATAAGCACAAGTAGATTTTTCTAAGACTACAAACATTTGTTACTACGAGTGGCTGAAAAACTCCTGTGTTGTGTTCAAGCTAATCTTTGCCAAGAAGAAACTCTTCAACCCAGCACAAGTTGCTTCAACCAAAATACCGAGAAACGAAGCTAAAATCTACCAAGAAACGCTTCACTGAAGGACATTGATTAACTTCGTCTCAGTTGCTTCCTGACATCAACGAATAATTTGCATTGTGTGGTTGTAAGAGACTTTAAATGTAACATATGTACGCAGAATTAATGAAACGGTTTTCAAAAATGGTGCAATTCGTTAGAGTTGTCTAGTCTACCATCGGACATCACTGAGCACAAAAATAAATTACAGAAACAAAGTTGTCCAGTTGTGTATAAATATGAATGAAATAGGTATTTTTTTCGTTGATTGTTGAATTCGTTTTCTGATTTTGGGTCGGTCGGTCGTAAAAGAAAAAAAAAAACAAAAATAAAATTGGAAAAGGAGTCTGGAGCTAGGAGGCCCGGTACCTCGGCATAATCTACGCGGAGCCTGGAAAGAAGGTGTGGTTACAAAGTTAACATGGCGGTAATGGACGAAGAAAAAGTCGACGTTGTTGTCAAAATCAAACGCGAACAGGGAAAAAAATTGCTTTGTATGTTTAAGATTAAAGTGACAGTTGTCTGAAATAATGTGTCATTGCCTTCTGTGTAACTCTTTTTTTTTCGAGAGCTATAACTGAGAAAAACATGTTCTCCTAAAACTACATGTATAATGTTAACTTTGATCAACTGATAATTTGACTTCTGTAAAAACAAGTTCAATGAACTTTTTCGGCAGTGATAGTAGCGATCAAATGAAAAACAGCATTGCTTCATGTAAACTTCAGTCTCGTCAAACACCAGAGAATGATCCACCAACAAGAACAACGTAGAATGCACTTCATTTTTTCACCCTTTATTGGCGTGAAACGCACGAGATGTTCTAGGGCGGTGCCCTCGCGAAGCTGATACTTAGAAACCCGGTTATCGCTCCGGTTTACTTAGCGAGTATTAAAATGTCACTGTGCTAGAAGTCCAGAGGGCATGAAAAACACTTCTTCCTAAAGGTATCCCAGAATTACAGTCATCTTTCCTAAAAGAGACAGGCACCGGACTGTAAAAGGGGCACCTTCCTAAGATGAACATAACTGGCCTGTTCACAGTGAACCTCATTTAAAACTTCGTTTAAGGTGGACTTTTCTCTAAGGCGGACAGCCAGATCTGGTTCCAATTTCGAGTTCGCAGCAGACGCTCCACGGGCAAAATCCATTCGTTCGGGGAGACTAAAAACAGTACATAAAACTTGAGTGCGGCAGCCTATACTTTATTCTGAAATAAATTATAACGGTTAACACACGATGACTATAAATTGCTCAGAACAAAGCCTTTGCTGTTAGCTAAACTTAAGATCATATTTCTTTATAAGAAGATCGTTGAAAAATCATGACATGCTTGGTTTACACTGAAATCAATAACTTACGAAAGCTGTATAGGAAAAAAACAGCTGAAGCTCTATAATTTATGCAGGCTTATGGCCTCTCGTTGTTGGGGATATACGTTACGACCGTTTTCTACCGAGACTAAATGGATAACGGTTATAAAAAAAATAGGAACCGGCAGATATCGGTCGACTAGCTTACGTTAATCTTTAGTAGAAAGTCACTAAGATCAGTACGGCAATGTGCATACAGAGGGAAGTCAATCTTTACTTGCCATCAAACTCTCGGTGATTAATATTCAGTTTGAACCTACTGGAGGTCTTTATAAAGTTTAATGAGCTTCGCAGACTCCTCTTTTAATTTTTCGGATGACTGGCGCAACTCCTTGGCTAATTCGCTGCCGTTTTTTATCTTCTTTGAGCCTCCAACGACGTCCCAGATGCCGAAGGCTATTCCAAAACCCGCCAACAAACTGGATAGAGCTTTGGCACTCGTTGTTCCAGCAACCACAATAGTTTTACCCACAATTTTGAAGCCAGGTGCTGCAGCTTGTGTGGCAAGGCCGATTTTAGCCTCTTTAAGCGCATAATAATCGGCCTGAAGAAAGTCGACGAGCGCTTTTATTTTCCTGGCCTGCTTCACTCCCCTGTACACAACGTCGCCAATATTGAAGGCTCTTATTGCAACTTTCCCAACCGCCCCAGCCACTTCTGCAGCAGTGTATGCATCATTAATTAGCTACAGTTTTTCCCTCGGGTTTTTTCAGGTATTCATTTGCTTCTTCCAAGAGGTTGCCATACTCTTTAAGAAATCCTTGCAGGCTGAAGGTAGCACGGAAGAGAGGTGCTGTGGCTTTCCTAATTTTCTTTGCTTCGCTCTTATCCCAATGTAGATTTACGAAATAGCTAGTCATCGATGTGGATCTCCCCGCGGCACCCATGACACCTCCAGCCAAAGTGAGGCCCAGGCTTGCGCCACCTGTTGTTGGAGCCAGAAAAATTCCAGCCACACCCATCACCCCACCAACGATGGACGCACTTCCTCCGACTGTTTTCGCTATACCAGATTTTTTTGCCACTTCGTCTAGCTTCCTGGAACACCCATTCATGATTTTAAAAGCTTTGCGTATTTTGTCTTCATAATCGCCAATGTTGTAACCTATGATGACTTCAAGATAGTTGTCAGCCAGATTTTTCCAAAACTGTGCCTTGTTGAGAGGGTTTGGATTAGCTTGTACGAACTTAAAGTCGTCCCATGCGCTTTCTGGAATAAAGTACCACTTCTGAGATGACGTGTCTTCTTTAGCGATTCGCATGGTGACTGGCAGCTCTGTAGCATCGATGACGAGGTCATTCAAGCTGCTCTTGATTGCTCCTTCTTCAACCCGCCACTTTTGATTGAGGCCATCATGTGCATTCCAGGCGTGGCACACAGTTCCTTCTTTCTTTTTCTTGCCTTTGATATCAGCTACCAAGCCCAGTTTACTAACTAGCCTGCAATCTTCATCCCATCTCCACAGCTGACTGGGTTTTCCATGGCCTTTAGTCAGGACAAGGTTGCTGCCTTTCGTGCCTGTGTCAATATCAAGAACTAATCCATTTTTCTGGCTGGTTATAAAGAAATACTTAACTGGACGTACAATGGGCCGACCATCTGGCCCCGGCTCTTCGGGAATGAAAGACCACTTCTGACTTAGGCTGCCGTTTACTACATGCATGGAAACCGGCCGGGTCCGGGCATCAATAACAAGGTTATTCAAGTCGCTCCTTATTGCATCGTCTTCAAAATACCATTTTTGATTGAGGCCATCGTGCGCTTTCCAGGCGTGGCACACAGTTCCTGCTTTCTTGTTCTTGCCTTTGATATCAGCCACCAGGCCCAGTTTGGTGACTAGTCTACGATCTTCATCCAATCTCCACAGCTGACTGGACTTTGCACGTGCTTTACTCAGGATGAGATCTCCACCTTTCTTACCTGTAGAAATATCAAGAACTAACCCGTTTTCTTGGCTGACTATTAAGAAATACTGAGGCACCAGGTGGTCATCTTTTGTAGATTTGCATTCACTCATTTGAGTATTTTTCCTGAATTCTTTTTCCATTGATTTGTCTCCACTGTACAGCCCTATGCTCTGTGTTTACGGATTCAGGGTTAGTCCAAGCCTCTCAACACTGGTGGGAAAAAACAAAAAGCTTCGTGAACAAAAGCGGAATAATTGTGCAATACCAAGGGAACATATCATCGCCAATAACGTGAGGGTTTCGTCATAAACTCGAGGAACTATCGGCTGATAGTTGCCCTGGGAAATTTTGATGTTTTTAAAACAAACATTTGCCCGAGAAGCGAAGAAGTAAGACCTTAGGCTGAAAATGATGGTAAACTAGGGGTAAGGACAACCCTGAGAGAAAAGCCCTAACCCTAAATCCACAGGGAGCAGATGAGTGTAAGTTGTCTCTTTCGTTACTCTCGGAACTTCATGCCTCGTATGGAAAGTTTCGCTTTCCGGAATTGTCGCCCGACCATTTAAGCAGATAGGATTTAAACAGACGCGTATTAGAGGACATAGAGTAAAATAAGACTCCTCTGCTCCATATACCCTAGCCCTCTGCACTGTAAAAAACATCATACTGAACCAGTCTTGGGACCGATAGGACATGGCAAAAAATGGAACTCAAAGCCCAGTATCGAAACGAGTATTATGGCTATTATACCAGAAAGGAAAGGATAAAAGGATGATTAAAAACTGGCGCCCCATATCCTTGATTAATGTTGATGCGACGATAGCTTCTAAAATGCTGTTAAAACGTTTGCAAAACGTTTCTCCCGTAATAATACACGCTAACCAAAACGCGTTTGTTTGAGGAAGATCTATTTTTGACGCAATCAGAAAAATTGATGATTTGATGGAGTATGTTAAAGAGAAAGATCTGATGACCCGAAATTTTAGTAGCTATTGATTTTGAAAAGGCTTTTGACACACTTAATCTCAATTTCTTAATAAGAACACAACATAAGTTTAATTTTGGCCTTCTTTTTTCAGTGGATTCAAACATTGTACAAAAACGTAAAAAGTTGTGTAAGGAACAATGGCTTTACAACAGGCCCCTTCACGTTAAGTAGAGGAGTCCGCCAAGGCGATCCACTTTCACCGTATCTCTTCATCATTGCGTTAGAAATTCTAATCAAGATTAGAAATGACGATTCAGTCAAAGGATTTAAAATAGGAGGAGAAACTACTAAACTTTCTTTATTTGCGGATGATATGACCTGTTTTGTACGAGACAAGGAATCTTATGTTCCCCTCTTTGCTCTTCTGAAATCCTTTGGATCATGCTCTGGTTTGCGTGTGAATCATGAAAAAACGGAGATTTTAGCACTTGGCAATAGCATTTTACAAGAGAAGGATTTTAATAACCATAGAGTTTGTGAAATTATTAAAATCTTGGGAATTTATTTTGGTTATGAAGAAAAACAGAGGAACGACTTTAATTTTCGACAAACATTAAAATCTATTAAAAAATCAATCAACATGTGAAAATGGAGGAATTATTAAAACTTTTGCAATTCACAAGTTAAGAGGCTGTCCGCGTAAGAACGGATAAGGTCAATTTCGGACCTTCACCGATTGGCCTCATTTTTTCAGTGAAAGTCAACCATTATATCCAATGTACAAATATCGCATTTATTTGGAAC
>OMLO01000929.1_pt1 | contig 21188 bp, 10 predicted proteins | sample 1674811 | NCBI WGS metagenome assembly OMLO01 (sample SAMN06265003, study PRJEB25207) | coral metagenome | isolation source: Coral host | place: Mexico:La Bocana,Puerto Morelos, Mexico | collected 2008-11-13 | reverse complement strand
TAAGAAAAGCGGATCCTTAGTATAAGCAAGGCTTGACTGGTTGTAGGATTTGTTCCTAACTCTGGAGTCCAAACCTCTCGATACTGTGGTTTACTACAAATCCTCTGATAATGGCGGATGATGAATATACAAAGACACAAGTTCTCTGGCTGCTATTGCATGAAGAAGTCGCCTTGATGATCTGTCGTCGTTCCATCGGTATTTTCAAATCTTCTAGCTTCTTCTTGCATGGTTTCTTTGATCTTTAAGATCGCAACGGATTCGCAGTGATCCTGTAGAAAAAGGGAAACTGTTAATCAGGCTATCTCAAGGCTAATAACTTTAAATCACACCAGAATGCTCGAAGGAACGCGCGTGCAGATAACAAAAACATTTAGTCTGGCAAACAAGTGCCCTTTTCCGGCAAATGGACGAAGATGAACCCGAATACTTTCCGACTAGCTTCGACATATCCGAAGCAACAGGAGCTTTCCGAAAGTACTTCGACGACTTGTCGCCATAAAAAAGCGTAAATATTTAAGTAGTCTTGCTTACATCACAGGCACAGCGAGCTCTTAGAGAAGTGAAATCATTAGGCAGGCAAATCTCACGAACGAACTTCTTAAGCCCGCACAATGTATCAAAGCTCATTCAAGACGCGAGTCGCAAAGCATGCCTATGTCCGTGACTTCCAGGGATGAGCGAGGGTTCCCTTTCCGGACAGCGGCTGGTCATCGAGCCTACCAACATCAGAAAGAAATCTCGCTTGCTACCAAATGATGATAATTTAACGAGTCTACGAAGTCTCGACTATCGCCAAGCCCGCGCTTCTTTGTCTCGAAGTTGCTGAGAACCAAAACGTACAATGTATCCACACTAAGCCATGCACTTCATGCAGTTGTGAGCGTGTGAATTGTTTGATCTAAAGGAATTGGAAACAGTTGCTAAAAAGGGCACTTATCTCCCGACTGAAAAAAGTTTATAACAACAGTGGTTTTCAGAGCCAACCATAAGTCATTTGCTACCTGTAACCACAGTTTAGAAATCATATTCTGCTTACACACCATTTACTTTTCTTAAAAATAATTCAACTCACTTTAAAAGCCTGTTAATGTTCACTTTAACTTGGAAATGTCTGCAAACAAACAAGAATTATAAAGTATTACAAACGACCGCAAAAAATCGGAGCCTACATTCCATCTGGTCAGCGGTAGCGCTACCGCTGACCACAGGAAGTAGTGAGTTATTAGGAAATCTTCCTCATAAACTTGGCTGGTCGTTTAACCGAGCGATTTATGATCAGCAATCCATGATCAATGAAAGAATGGCGTGAACGTATGAATAACTACGTTTAACAAGTGGTTATGGTGTCACATGACCTATGGTTGTAACGGGAAACGACTTAAATAGTAAAGAAATAAGTAAAATAAAATGTGGTGAACAAAGAGCACTTTAATTTGAGTATGACAATATTACAAAAGAACTAATCGATTTTGGATCTTCCTTTTTTTCAAAAAGATATTTTTAACCAAAAACGCAAGTTTCCTGAGCACGCGCACAAAAGTGTCAGTCGTTTCCAGGCTCTGGTCGGAACTCGGCCTAACACGAGGGATCCTTCTCATGTTTAATTTATCGTCATGGTGTGACGAATCATTCGAGTTTTTTGCTCATTTCTACAGATTTCTAACACGAGGGAATGTTGATGACTGGACTAACAGCTGTATGTAAACGTTGGTACAAGATAAGGTTATCAAACTTCAATGTCTTGCTTAATTTAAAAATTAGCGTTAAATAGTATTGTCCTTGGAGGTGTATCAGCTTAACAGTACCTGCTTCATAGCCTTAGAAATACTGATGAACACATACTACTCAACTTCAAGTTTATTTTAATCGCCTATTCACATCAACTGAATCTTTTATATGATTAAAACGTTTTTAAAGTTTTAAACACTGCCCCTGTGTTGCTTAATTCTAAGCCTATTACTGGTTCGTAACTAGCTTGGTCAGTTTAATAGTTGTTTCCAAACAGCACAATATTTAAGGAGGCTGGCAACAGTTTCCAGCACTTTTCTAACAGCTATACTTTGAAGGAAGAAAACTACCACTGTTTAGCACGCGAGGCTGCAATAATGGTAATAAACAAATGCTCAATCATTGGCTGCAAGTTGCAATCATCATTTTTTACAAGAGGTTACCATAGCGACAATATGACCTGCTAAAAACACCCTTAATATTAGCTTCAAGCGTTTATGACTAAGAAACGAGCTTGGTAACAGCCACTTATATTATCAAATTCTTATAATGATTAGATGCAACTTTTTGCAAAGTTTAAAAAAATTATTTGGAGTGTGTTCAGAGCCACCTTAAATTTTCGAAAATTTAAGATGGCTCTGAACCGACTCCATGGACATTTTCTAAACTTTAAAGCAAGCTCTATCTTATTACATTTCTCAAAATACTATAATAAAAGAAGGGGTCACCAAGCTGGTTTTTAAGTTTTTAAGTTATAGGAGGTTAATGCTAAAATTAAGGGTGTTTTAAGCTAGCCATATTGTTGCCATGGTAACCTACTGTGCCACAAAATTGACAGCACCAATGACTGGGCAGTTATTTGACAATGGCATCAACCACTATACAGTGGTTATACTGATCCATGAAAGTCTGTGTCTTGGAAAGCGCTGGAAACTGTTTCAAGCTACCTTGAGCCACAATAATATAATTGACAACCAAGAAAAAGCTTAAAAAATTTAACCTTTAGCTTGTAAGCTCATCACAGTTAGGCAGTTTTTTAATCTTTAAATAGCACTTAATAACTTTAAGATGGCCATCCTAGTTACAAGTTTTACATTTGTTAACCCATAGTTTAAAAAATCATTTAGTTTTCTCGCAAAATCCAGAATGCTGATCTGCTCTTAATTTCCAGCCCTGACAGTTTCTACTTTATCATAATACGTTAACTTTTCCTTTTTTTGCAGTCCAACTAAAGTTTCTCATCTACAATCTACACATTTTGATTTCACCGATTTTAATACAATGCTTAAATTTGCATGAACTTTTTCAGTGGCTGAAAAACAGTCAATACTCATCCACAAGAAATAAAAAGTGAATTAACATTAAATGAAAATGAAGTTATGTGTTAAATGAATTAATAAAAGAGGTGAACAGTATGTAGTAGTTTCCACTATATTCACTTTTATACAGAAACTACATGGAACTTGTCTTATCACCCTACATGGAATTCTTGAATGTCTATACAGACATGTAAAACGAAGATTTATATTAAACCTCGTTATACAAATAAGCTAGCACTCACATTATCTTGCGAAAAAGGCAGTAAATTGCTAAACTGACTATCACCTTCCCCAGGGGTACCGGGGTTGTGATCATTCTGATTATCCTGCAAATAGCATAGTAAAATATCAGTGATGTAAAATGTAATTGACAAGTTTGTAGACCGTACCAGGAGGGAGGTTAAAATATTTTGATTAATAAATTACAAGGGAGGAAAACTGGAGAAGCCAGAGAGACCCTTCAGAGCAGGGCGAGAGCCAACAGCAAACTCAACCTACAAATGGCACTGGGCCGGAATTGAACCAGTGCCACATTGTTAGGAGGTGTGTACTCTCACCACCGCCCTACCACTGCCCCCCACTGGCCACTGGGCATGAAATGGAATATATGATCAGGCATAAACAAACAAACTGATCAACTATTGCCAAAATGTGGAAAACTCATATGGGATTGCTTGGGCCACTATACTTTACACTGAACCTGTCTGAACACTATATTTTGCCAAACCTGCTTCATGACAACATTTTAGAATGTGATCTATACCTTTTACCAGAGATACTGGTGCCCCAAACCATTCCTATCTCAAATAAATTTGAATTGCTTGCCAAGAGAGTGAAAATGCTCCATACAGTAGCAAAGACCTTAAGAGGGCTGCATTTTGGAATACCATATGTGTACCCTGCTCCAGTGTTATAGCCAAAGTACGTACTAAGAAGACAATAACAGTCATGTACACTAACAAACTAACAACGTTACCTTGGGCAGACCATCCATATCAGGGTTTGAATCTGATGAAGGTTAACATATCAAAATTAATATCAAAGACTTCATTGTAACTACTGCATATCTTTTATGTTCATTAAAGACACTAAATAATAATATTCATGTCTAAAACAGCTTATTCTCACTAAATAATGTGAGCATTAAATTTTGCAAAAAGTTAAACGCCATATTTTGCACATGTTAAATTTTATGACATCTATATTTCTTAATAGATGTAGCTTTGACCTCAGAACTGTAACAACATATTTAACATGATTGCCATCATAAACAATCACAAACATAACAAAGCATAAGGTACAGTGTTCCACAACAAGTACAGCTGTACATCAATTTTGAGTTTTTTATCTTGGCATGCCTATATTTCAAGGATCTTAAATTTCGCGATACTTATTGAACAAGTTAGCAGATGTGTACCGTTAAAAATACATAATTTGCACTCAAGTTTATACTTCTATATAACTCACCGTTCATAACAAGTGGAGCCTCCTGGGCCCCTAAGGGTAATGCGGAGTCTGGGCCACCTCCCATGTACTGAAAGAAACAGACATCAATTAAGTACAAACTAAATTTTACATGCCGGGGGTGGGATTTTAATTAAAGGATCAATGAACTTACTGCAGACATGTTTCCTCCAGGGACAGATTTCATCATTGCATACATGGAGTCACCTCCAGCATTTGACGGGTCTGAAAGAGGTAAGCATAAAGGAACATGACCAATGGATCTCCTGCTTTTCTTGCAACATTACATGTAAAAATATCTTATATTTATTTAGTTATATTCCCATCACTTTTATCTACTAATGAATACAATTTAAATGTTCTGACGGTTTACATAAGTTAATTTGTATTGGGGGAAAGATTTTAGTCATTCAGTCATACAGCGTAAATGGTAGGTAGAGGTTAAGTGTGCATAGAAGCTGGGTGGCGCATCAGGCCACTTGGCTTGATGGTCAGCTTATCCTGGTCTCTGTAGCATGAAGCAACTATGGATGGGATGCTAGTCCATTGCAGGGTTACCCCCAGTATCAAATTGGCCTGCACCTGCTTGTATACCAGGTGGTGAGAGGCACTGTTAGAGTCTCGCCTGAGAACACAACACAATTTTCCCGGCCTGGGCTGGACCACTCAATCCAATCAATAAATATTTAGTCATAGGTGAGGTTTTATCTTTTTAATGTGATACCAACCTTGTGGACTGGGCATGATTGGTGTTCCAGGGGGTCCAGACACCTAAAATGACAGATTATGCACTTTGGTTTTATAAACATAATACAATGAGAATTACATATTGACATCAAGACTGATGAGAGCAGAGCAAGGGACTGATGAGAGCAGAGCAAGGGACTGATAAGAAATGATGAAAAGTTGCTAAAGAGTTCTTGAGTTAAATTGGGACCTTCACATCCATTCTCATCACCAAAGGCTGCGCTCCTTAGAGTCACTACCACAAATTGTGACCTCCGTTCAGACCCAATTTTCTGTCATGTGCAGATTGTTCGTTTCATATTCTCAGCCATTCAGATTTGTCAGCTTTTGAAGGGAAGTAAGCAAATCCAGGACTTCCAGTGTTGGTTAGTTTGATTCTTGGTACCGAGCAAAAGGAGCGTGGCATTTGGGAGGAGAATGCTTTAGGTTGAAGTATGTGATCTGGATTACAAGGAGTTTCATACAATGTATAATATATAGCAATTAAGTGAATTCTGGTTTTGTTGGGACAAAGTGGATTGTCCATAATATAGGTGCCAGTATTACAGAAGTGTCTGTAAGAAGAGGTTAGACAGAATGAGTACAGAAAAGACTACAAGACTTTCTACTTTCACATTAATGCTGTTGCCAGAGCCCTAGCTTCTTACCGAAGTTGTGGGATTCCAGGGTCTACTGCCAGGCCTATACAGGAAGCAAAAACAGAAGATACAGTAAGGAATATGACAAGCCTTGTTTAATACATATATGAACAGGGTGTGCATCTGACCAAAAATACACAAGTGCCCCTTTTTCTTTAAAAAAAAAAGCAAAACAGGAACGCCAGGAATTGAAAATGCACCACGCTGTCATCTAGGATTATTATAATGACAACACATCTCGTATTAAGTAGACTCACTATCTCCCTGCAATAGTTTAATTGTCATTTCCCGGATTCTAGGAGACACATGATCAGACCCAAACATGGTCTCTGGTCTCTTGCTTCAGGGGGCGGGAAGATGAAATACGCCAGGAATGAGATTGTTGTGTATTAATATTGTGATGTACACAGTACATCACGTAGGCACCTGAAGGACAAAAATCATGACGTACTGAGTGCGTAATTAGGGATTCCAGAGGTTAAGACTTACATTGGCATGTTGACTCCTGGTGCTACTGAGCTGTTTGGAGGAGGTCGCATCCCGCCATAGTTCTACAGAAAGGAAAGTAATTATATGCCGCTAATAACCTCCAAAGCCACTGTTAAACAATTTATTATTACACAGAAAACTCTCAGGTGAGTAACATAACTTAACAGTATTTGTTTCCACTCACCGGTGGGACAGGAACTCTGGGGTGGTTCATTCTGCTCATTTGCATTGGTTGGCCTGTTACAGTGAAAGGTAATTAATATACAAACCAGCAAGAAAACTGTAAACTATGGGGGAAGCTGAATAGTTGGCTATTTCCAAGTCATGTCTAAGTAATCAACTTTTAGTTAAGGAATACCATGAACAAGTCAGTGCAGGGAATGGTAGCAGGCTTGATCCCAAGACTTCCAGACTAAAAAAATCTCCCACAAGTTAGGGTTACATGTATGTGTCCTTTTTTATGGTGTTTGGTCGACTGATGACATTTTGCTTGAAAACACTTTAGACTGATGAAAGAACTTTCACCTTGATATCCTCCTGGCTGCCTTGTTGGGTCCATGGTGCTCGGCAACAAGGGCTGTGCTCCTGGTACGCCTGCCACACCTCCTGGAGGCTAAATGATTGCAGAAAAACATACAATAAGCTTTCTACTTAGAATTCTTGAAACTTTCTTGTCAGCAGTAATGTCACCATCAATAGTGTGGTCTCAGCTAGCTAGTGTGCTGGGTTATTCCGAATTTGTCTGGAAAAAATAGCAAAATCAACCACCTATTTTAACAGACAAGCTGCCTACTTGCTGTGGCATGGGAAGCACAGTGGCCTCATGGTTAGTGTGTTTGCCTCTGGATCAGGGATGAGCCCCAGTTAGGGACATTGTGTTGTGTTCTTCGGATAGACATTTTACTCCCATAGAACATCTCTCTCTCAACTCAGGTGTATAATTAATGGGTACCAACAAATTTAATGCTGCAATGCACCAGCATAGCATCCCATCTGGGGAGGGGTTCAAATACTCCTAGTAGCTTCATGCTACAGAAACCAGGGCATGCTCCGGCTGTAAGGACCATTCGCTACCTGACACTGCCTTACTCGAAATCATTGCGACAACCATCACAGTAAGTATATTGCTGCAGGTATATTCATATCAGAGTGTGTGTTTTGGTGCTTACAAAGAAAGTTTCCTCTCATGTCTTACCTGCCCTGGTATCCTCACATTGGGCGGCCTGTTAGCTGCTGGGTTATATCTTGACATGCCATAAGGTGTCTGAGAGAAAATAAAAAGCACAATTAGAAGTAAAATTTCAACTGATCACGTTGACACATTAGCTGTGAATTGTTTCTACAAACATTCTTATGCGGTGCATTTGCCAACAGTTTATCATTTTAACAGTTTTCTGTCTTCAATTTGTATTAACAAAAACAAAGATCATAATGATTACGATATACACACACAAAATTGTAATTTATGAAACTTGCTGTGACTTTCCTCCACCATACTAACAAGTACTGTAAATAGGGTGACTGTAAGGTACATGGAATTCGACTGAATTACCAGACATGGTGATACTGTGGAACTCCAGGCTACTCGTGTATCATCATGCTGTTAATACAGTCATCTTGTAACTAACGCAACCTTTTTTGTCCGGGCAAAGCACCCATTTCTTTTCTTATAAGAGATCCCTGTTAATGCCACCCTGTTAATATCGCCAAAGGCCACATTTTTAATCTCAACCTGTATTCAATAATCCTTTATAATTTTACAGCCACTCAATAATAGCCTTTTGGTGACTGTGTTACCGGGTTCCTCTGTATTTAGAAGTATGATACGTTTTCATACCTGATTAGTCATATATCCTTGAGGGGCCTGAAGGGAAAAATAAACAAAACCATTAAAATAATGATACTGACAATGACTTATTAAGTGTGCATTATAAAGTGATGAGAAAACTCATCCACAGAACCTCACCACATATTAATAGAAATAGTGTCACCATTTATAATCTATCAATCCATGAGTGCGTGTTAGAAACGGGTAGGTACATTTTGCTGACCTCCAGTCCATGGACCACCACAGGGGACTACAAAAATGGACTACCCCCTAATGGACTGTGAAATGGACTACCTAGATGGACTACCTAAAAAACTACCGTGAAAAAAAAGTAGAAAGAAATATTACCCCTTGGTTGTTTGTTTTGATTGATTCATTGAAATGTACCTACCTGTTAATATTGAGATAGCTGACAGGGGCTAGTTGGCTATAATCACATGGAATCAGTGGTCAGAGATAATTTTGTGATAAAAATGCCCCTTAAATATAGAAAAATAAAAAATACCCCTTAAAAATATGTGCAAGCCTACGATATTCGTAGAGCATGGTGTAATGGTTCACCAAGCATGATGGCTAAGCCATTGAAAACACTTGAACTGCATTATCCAATGACCCAGCTTTTAATAATATATTTTAATAATACATAAGTACTTCAGCAAGCTAATTTGAGCAGTTACTTTCATCATACTAATCTATTTATTATGCTGAACAACCCTAAAGTGTGACTGAATTCAAATGACAGGTACAGAGTGTAACTTTTATGGGAAAGTACAGTGCATGTAGTTCTTAAACTTAAATTGCAAAATTATTTTCTTGTATATGCCAAAAACACTTGATTACCTGATTTGGCATGTAGCCTGGAGGAGTTTGATGTGATGGCGGTTGATGAGGCGACGCTTGTGGTTGAGACGACTGCATAGAAAAGAACAGTGAAAATGTGTATTGAGTACACAATGCATACATGTTGTAGATGTGTACTGCTTTAAACGAAGAAGATCACTTTCAAGAATGGCACATCAATAGCCTGGGAAATAAGCATACTACAATAAAAAAGGATTTTTTGATTTGGTAGAGACATTGTGAGAATGAAATGCTGGTGAAAGACAAGACTTGTGTTGAAAGTACAATATGAAGGAAAGAAAAAAAAACCATCCCTGATGTCAGATCTTGAGTTCTTAAGATTTTAATGTTCCACAGTGACCTAGTAGCTAGTGTATTCACATACCTCTTGTGTTATCATTGAAGGGAAGACATGAATTTCTTTTAAAATCTTTGAAAGATGCATCTTGTCCTTGTAAGCAGATTACTGGTACATGTATTCCAGAAAGCTTAGCTAATTCAACTTAATACATAGTTTATCACTGCTTACCGTAAAATAAGGAGGCATTCCACCAGGCATATTTGAGCCCCCAGGGGGACCATCAGTTGCTCCCATCTGAGGGAATCCCGGGGACGGCACAGCCCCCTGCTGGAGATTTGGAATGACCTGATGATTGGTTTAGAAGTCATATTATTATCAAATATCGGCAACACTTCTTCTGTCTAAAAACTGTTCTTTAATCCAAATTAAGCTTCTAAATAATAAACAGTGACCATTTGTCAGCATCATTTTGTGAATAATGAGTTCAACAATAGTTTCATCAGTGAATAAAAGAACTGTTTTCACAACTCATTTCTCAGAGTTCTTTTCAGATGTGATTAAAAGTGCATGCCCACTTTCGTTTATCGCTGCCTTCCACAGATGTTCAAACATGAAGTACTGCATACGACTGTAAGTTACTAATTTACTTGAAAATTGTACAAATTTTTGACATATAATCATCAGGAAACTTGAAAAAATAGTTTACTATAATGATAGAAAAGTGCTTAAAAATAATAAACTATGAAGGATGATCAAGGATGGAGGAGATTGACACAGATTACAAACAACAACCTTAAAAAATTTAGGCTAAAGTTTTAAGATCTGCAAGCTGTTAATTAGCACCTCTAAAAGAAAACATCTGCAATACCCTTTCAAAAGTGATATATTTTTTAGATATCTTGACTTGTCTCTTAACAAGTAATAACTTGAAGTCGGAGCCACTTAGGGAAGCTCTATTGATCCTATAAATTCACTCCTAACATCAAAGATTTTGTAACAGTCAAAAGGAAGTTACAGCTTTTATTTATTTAAAGACATCAAGTGCCCTAATTCAAAGGGAAATACCCAAAATAATATAATACTGGTTATTAGTTTTTTTCAAATTTTAACTGCAGGTTACAAAATGTAATTTGATATTTAGAAACAAAAGGAAACAGGTATAAAATTTCTGACAACTTATAAACAAAATTAGACATTTGAAAAATTAATGGCTGTAATTATTTTTACCAAAGTAAGGTTTGTTGCTTGGAAACAGCAAAAGTTAAGATTTTAGTGAAATGTCACAGACATAGTATAGTGTAGTGCATCTATTTTTTCAGAGGCTCCACTTTGGAGGTAAAAATAAAACTTAATTCAAGGACCGATTATTTACTGACCAAACAAAACCAAAGAAATTTGAAACTTTTGTATTATGTAGACAAATATGCACTTGGTTAGAGACTGACCCAAGAAAAATACTGGTAAAGCAAAATCATTCCCTTTCATGTCTTAGTCTATAAATGCAATTCTCACTACCGTTACTTTTAGAATTGTATAGATGTAAGTGATGAGATTTTGTATTTCTACATCAATGATTGCCTATCCCTTATTTTGCATAACAACAATCTATCTAACTCTTTTATCGAACAGAAGATCTCAAGGGCAAGAAATTTATGCTGGAGTATTTCAATTTGAAGAAATTCTGCAGCTGCAAATTGAACTTTAAAACCGTGTGAAAAAATACATGATGTCTTTCGCCATATTTTCTTTGTAATTCCATAAAGTAACAAGCACTTTATCAATATTTCTTTCAGCAAAGCAGTGATATAACACAACTACAGCAACTTCATGGATTATAACTACTGTGATTTTATCTTGAAAATACAATTCTCTGTCAGTAAAAAAATTTACAACACAAAGCTGTCATTGGCCTTGTCATCTGCAATAATACCATTCCTATTTTCTCAATCCTTGTCTAAACAACAAAGTTATGAAAGCGTACACTTCCTATCCTAAACTATTCCAAACACGAGCTTTAAGTGGTGGTGGACAAAAAAATCAAGAAATCACATCAAAACATTAAACTTGTTTAGATTGAGCTGTTGGCTTGAGAAAAAAAAGTGCATGTACTAAATTTAACAGTTTATCACAAGATCAGCGAGCTCATAGGCTAACAGACAATAGCAATTCTTGACAGAAGTTTTCCCAAAATGCTGCGTGTTGGAAACTCAACACCTGTCATACGTAGAGCACAATCACAACACATCCCACCCAAACTTCTCTCAGACACTCTAGTGTCAAACTTTATGCTAAGTTGACAGAGGAGCAGAGATGTTTTAAATAAGCCCGACCACCCATGACGTGTGTTCAGTCTTGTCAGTGTCGATAAAATAAAACCCTGGTTTATTTATGGCCATGTAAATTCACATTATCACACGCCAACGAGCAGAGTTTATCGCGCACGCGACAAGAAATCCAACAAAAAATCGCCGGTGAAATACATTACTCCAAGAGTTCGAATGGGTTCAATAAAAGCGTTCGTTGTTCCGTCTCTCCCAAAAAGCGCTAAACTGTTAGTCTAAAACTCCGTCATGTGACGAAAAAAATGCCATTCCTTCCTGAAATTATGCAAATTTTGGGAAACCTCAATACGCATCTCCCCCATAGTTTATCAACACAAAATATTCGTCCTCAGCGCATCTCGTGGTTTCGAAGCACCGATCATTCGTTCGTTTGATCTTTGTGTTCGGGTCTTAGCAGGGTATAAGCGGTTTATTAATCGCAGGCGTAAGCTATAGTACTTCGCTGAGAAATCATTGAATTCAAAGAAAATACATTTCAAACGCCTCCACCTGATCGCAGTCAATCCTGTCGTAACTATACCCTTCGCTAATTTATTCAAAAACCTTAGTTTTAGCCTCATGAGCATTCGCCGACTCTATTCAACCGGTTACGAGGGATTTAAAATTTGAGAATAAGAACATTCAATTACCCGACAAAAAAGACAACATATTCAAGTGGAGCAGTGCATAATCTCGGCGCAAATAAACTCGAAGAAGGCAAAACTCGTGTTGAATGCAACTGGTGGCGAAGTCACAAAGACCTTTGTTCAAGTTTAGCATTCAAAGATAGAACTGAAAAGAGACAAACTTAAAAGCATAATATGTCTGGGAAATAATCGATCTTTTGCAAAAGTTTGATGTATAATAAATCAAAGTTTTCCCCTATCCCTTGCACAGCGCAATATCTTTCCGTCTGTGATGAAAAATTAACCAGCGCGTTCGCTAGGAATTTGAATATTGGCCGTGTTAAAGAGCTTTTACTCTCTGATCGAGAGGGCAGAATAAAATTTCTCAACAATGCCCAAATGTTCTGCTGAACAAGGAACAACTTGGAGGGATACGTTGCATATCGGTTACGTTTTACATAGAGGCGTAGTTAAAATTATCACGGAATGATTTTGCATTTTCGTTGAAAGGAAATGACAGCGGCTAACACGCAGGAAATTCTAAGATGTAGTGTACGAAAAACATCATTTCATCTGCGCGTGCTTCTTCACATAACCACCACAAACGTTCGCTAGAATGGAAATTAGATTCTCGCGTTTTCCAGGTTTGAACTCGCAACAATGCTTGCAGCGAGCAGTATGTTTCAAATTGGTGATCTCGGCAGATTTCCGCGCGTGCAAATGTAACAATACACTGATGTAGCGTGACAAAAATGGAGCGCTCAGACCGAGCGAATAATCGCTTCGCTCGCACAGATCTCGGAGGAAATTACATCAAGAGCTTACATTGTAAATTCTACATTGTCCTTACATAGTCGTGGAAAGCTTTTGCTTCACTTGAATGGTCACAACTGTCTCGTCTCTCTGGAGCGGCACAATATAAGTCCCAAAACACACTGAAACGAAGAAAGAGAAAAGCACACGAGCATCACTTGAACGAACAGAAATAATTTGGGCGGGAAATTAAAAAAACAACCAGGATTTAATCATAGAGGAAGGTTAATGAAGCACCCAGGATCACAGTTTAGAAGGCTGGAAAATAAAACCTGGCACTGTTGCCTATAAACGACCATTAAAAACGTAGCTCTCATTTATTTCGCTGTAAAGATAATGAGAACCTAGTTTAAAATTCGAATCAACAACTCACTAATTAGTTCAGTCATTGGCGAAACTCACCACCACCATGAATGAAGAAAGCCAGGAGGTTCACCAAGCGTTATATTCTTTTCCCATCTTATCTACAAGAGAACGAAAGCATCCCTCAGTAACTATGAGGCATGTAACATTCGAGAGACGCTCTACGCTCGAATCGCGTCTAGTTGAACACCAAGTTGCACACTCCGTGAAAACGAACCAACTTCTGATCAAGTTTACCTCGTTTAGAAATGTCTGTGCGCTCTTTTGCGCCCCAACATGTAAAAGGTACTCGTATACATACAAGGCCAGCCTACGGAAGAAGTAGAACATTCGATAAGCCAGTTACGCTTCATCAGTGTACAGACACAGCGGACAGCTTCCTACAACACAAAGCCGCGCTCAAGACCCGGCGATGAAACTTTCGAAATTCGCCCGCAATGGCCCTTAAATATATATACCATCCCCCGTTTTCGGACTCGCTGATTCCATTTCTGGCATCCATTTTGCAGGAAAAATCAACTGAAGCTTACTTTTCGCGTGCCTCTGCATCCGAGGGCACCGTATTCGCCTTGCCTTTGGAGTACATGCTGTGCTGGCCCTGTCAAAGATGTGTCACTTGAGTTCGTCATGCCTTGTGGGGTCCGCGTCACAGACCGGGGCCTAGCGCCCGTAACTATAGAGACCATTAGTGGATTGGCAGTGATTGGTCGACCGACGGGACCTTTGGGTTAGAAGGAAAAATTCACTTTGGACTGGACGCGCGAACTTCGTTTGCGTGATGTCCGCCAAATGTTGGTCGGTATTCCAAATAAACAATGGATTTTCAAAACTAAAATCACAACATGTGATTAGTGACTGGTTTCCCAATAGACTATAGGCCCGCCGCAATACAATTATTCTTCTTCGTAGGAAAGTCCACTGGGAAAACTTTTGAGTGAAATTCGCTTATAAATCTTGTAATACGCGCTTTAAAATAATCTTAAGGATTTCTCTACATTTAACTTTGCTAATACATAATTAGATTGTTGCGTGCGCGTGGGCTCTAGTTGTTTGTTTGTGTGATGCTTTGATTTGAGGAAACTGTAAAATGATGACACAACGCTACTGACATGGGCTAAAATTAATTGTTATTTTTGGGGGGTTTTTAATTATTTTTGCCGTTTGCGTGGGACGCTGCATCAGGCTCACCCTAATTCGAGAGAAATTACAGTCTGATGGTCGAACAATTTATCTTCCCTCGCTCGAGACACGTCAAAGACTGGGTCCGAAGAAATAACATACTGATGACGTTCGCAGGTACAAGCCAATCAGAATCATTATAGGGTCTTATATTGGTTTCTTCAGAAATGAGTGCTCTTCCACTAAGTGAACGAAGGAAAAAAATTCGAATAAGGCCAAGATAAAACGATGAATAGTGAAAGACTACTGCAACGCTGCACAAAGTGGTATTTCGGCTGGCCAGACCAGCATTCTTCAGGTTTAGATGGTAATAAATTATAAAAATGAAATTACTGATGTTATATAGTGGTGGATGTCGTAACAAAGCTAAGATTTTTCTTCGTCAGGCGCTACATGACCTTTGCATTCCGTGAAACTTCACTCTCTTCATTGCAATACTGAGTTACCATACTGACTGATTTCAAAAAAAGGTCATCCGGTAGGCTAACGGTTAGTGACTGCAAAAACAAAATCACAATTCCTAAATCTAAGACCCAGCACTGATCACTCAAATATCAGATCACTTTGCTTCCGGATTTGAACTCGTTCCTGGGTTCATTTTATTTTCGTGTCTGGAGCGCGATTTAAACCTGTTTTCAAGTTATTTCAGATCTATTACCCTTACTAGTCAAGGTTAGTTACTCTCCGAAAACAAGCAAGTTATATAAATTACAAATTACACCAGCATGCACGAAGACTGTTTACACAAGCGGACACTCCAGGGAACAGTTTTTCTAACTGAATTTTCAAGTGTCCACTTGGAAGTTTTATCTTCTAAGATGGGAGGATAAAAATGCTCTGTTTGTGTGTGGTCCGCGTCGTGGCACTCACCAGTTATGAGAGAGTTCTAATATATATTCGTCGTGGAAAGTGTCCCAAGTTGGAGCTAGAGGTCCAGCCCTCATATGGGAAAAGGAGAAGCCTGTAGGATCATAGTTTATTGGTACATTGCCTTCAGTTTTTCCCTATATAACCCGTAGTCCCTTCAATTCAATCCAGTTTAAACCCGTGGAACAAGTCGCAGCATGATTCAAATGTTGGCCCTTGTGACTAGATTTTAGAAAACAATGGGTAGCACAGAAGGACCAACTTCCCTCCGGTACCTGATGGAGAGAGTCGTGTGTGCCAACCTTTAAATTTGGCTTGGCACACACAACAAAAAGAATTCGACATATTGGAGCTTTGGAGCTGTCGACTTCTCTGATAACACGTACATCACATGAATTTTCAATTCTTGGTTGTATCAACCGTCGTGGTATCCATCAGAGTGTATCAGTAATTGCATAAACTAGTGGCTTTCTAGCTATCGGCAAAAGTGCATTCAGACTGGTTGTGCTGAGGTACTGGTTTCTAAAGAAACTGTTGGGCTGCTGGGGTAAGCGGGGTTTTGGGATTTCTCTAAGAGTACTCCTGGGGTAATAGCCTTTCGTGCGATAAAAGTGCCTCGGTTTTGGTGCATTCTCACTCGATTCTCACCAATTTAGGTCGTTAGACCGTTAGACCAAGCAGCGTAGAATAAACTGGGCAATATTCTTTGTTTGATTATTGAACTCACGTTGATAATTGTGTCCGGGATTTGCGCAAACTGATCAGCCGATCAATGAGAAATGTCCAGCTCGCAGTCTAAATGATAACAGGCGTGCAGCGGCTGGTCATGCCCGTCCACCACAAAAATGGTGAAGCCTTGTTTTTCCAAAGTTATAGAGGAGGATTAAGAAATAAAGCTTGGTATTTCAATTGAAGACTAGAAGATGAACATCTACAGTAACTCAACTTTAAGATTTTGCCGAAACAAAGGCGCTACACATCTTTGTGCGTGATTAATTTAAGCAGTACTACTCGAGCTCAGTAGTACACTGGAAACTTGATTTAACGATCCTCTATAAGTCCTCAGTATAACGAACGATAGTCTCTAGCCCGGTGAAAGTTACAGTAAAATATTTGGAGCAGAACCTCGATATAATGAAATCCTCGTACGCGTCATAATTAACACACGTGAGAAAAGACAAATACGAGACAGGCCAACAAGGATAAAAATCTTTTAACAATGTAAGAACTTCACAAACACTGACATTGTCAACACATCTACAGGCCCGCTTTATCCTCTTAACCGGCTTCATTAGTAATACTATTAAAGAAACAATTATTCACTACAATTCGATATAACATTTTGGTTGTTTTTTGCGCAAATTTGTTATTTCGAGGTTTTCGATATAACGAACCAATCTCCCCAGTCTCTCGCAACTTCGTTAAAACGACGTTCCGCTGTACTCCAGTGGCACTAATTAGAAATCGCGTTTTAATATATAGAATTCTAAAAAGCAATTAGATTGCTCTTCGCTGTCTATTTCTACAGGCGACAGTCTTAAAAACATAAGATCGAAGGTAAGTCGAAGATGGAATCAACCATTACCTTCTAGTGTATATCTAGTAACCTTCTATCACGAATGCCGTTTTCTGATTGGCTACGCTAGTCACTATCTATTCTGTGATAGCTAATAGCGTAGCAGTGTGCTCTTGTTAGCAAAATGACAACCGTTTCTTGGGGTTTTCGAAGTGTCTGTGAACAGAACTGAGATTGAGTTTTGAGCGACTAGTAGATTTATAGTTAAACAATTAGATTATTCGACCTCGATTTCTACGCGCGACCGGGTTGACACGGTCCTCGTCAACTATCACGTGATAGAAAACCCGAGCTCATAATCTAATTGTTTAATAGTAATCTAGAGCGTATAATCTAATACGATACACCTCTCATTTTCACTTGCACAGTATACTCATGCGTAGTCTTCGACGCAGCCAATATTTGGTCTTCACGCTACTAAAATGAAATAAAATTTTATTATTTAGTGCCTTGTCATTTCTCTATGGCCTGCAAAAATGGAGACGTATTGTCGTTATAGTAAAACGGGGATAAGTGAATTTGAATTCGAAAGTTTGCACTAATGCGAGGGATTTTAGTGATCAGATATAAGTGATGAGGATTTTGAGGATTAGGAATACAGTTCACGGCATTTTGTTGAATTTTCTCTGCAGGCATTTTGTTGTCGTGTCTAGAAAACGACTAGAAATGTACTGAAACTGATAAAACACAACTTAAATTTCTCAGTGCTTCCTTCCCAAACCTGATAATGTATATAATACGCACTAGAGAATCTGCGAAATAAACAGATCTAGGTTGCCTTGACTCGACTTAACGCAGATTCTCCACTGTTCCACTTTCCAGCCCTCCAAGTTCAGTTCCAATCCTGTATTTCCAATGATCACACAAGGCTCGAAAAACTGAAATTTACGTTTCGTCGGATATTTTGTATATTACGCACAGCTTAACTCTTTTGAAGAATTGCATTTTTAATAATACCTTAAGCATGAACGGGTTTTTTTTAAAGGGCGAATTTCAAGACCCTAAGATAAACAGTTTGTTGGAAGTCGCGCGCGCGTAGTTCGCTTGTATTATCAAGGGTACAAAATAACATTCGATTTATTCAAAGTGTTCGGCCATGGGTTGACTGGAGCGAGGCCAAAACACTGTGTTTCATGAAATCAACAAGATCACTGATGCGCGACGGAATATACAAGTTTAAAATTCTTTATGTGGAATTTAAAAAATGACATAGAACATCATGCGGGCTATTTCACTTTTGACGAAACACGTTCGTCGTGTACACGATGAAAAGCAGCTGCAGATCGCCTCGCTCCCGTCAGTGAGTTTGTCTTTTCTCAGATTTTATCGCTAAAAGCGAGAGGACCTCACGCACACTGCACAACACGGTTGTGTTGTTTAACTGTACGCCGTTTATGTTTACAGTACCGCAATCGACTCACGTGTTTTGGTTTAACGATCACATACAAAAGGAGTCTCAAAACAACACGAAAAATATACGCCAGACTTCTCTCGAGTTGACGTCGCTGCCGCGACAAAAATTAAAATTTCATTTGTGGTGGAGCTGTTTTCCATATCGGCGTAGAAACTCTGGCATTGTTTGGACGGCAGATGGTAGTTCAATAACGACAAGGACAAAAGGCTTGTCAGTTAATTCCTGCCTGAACAATGAAAGCACCGCCTTTCTCGTGACGTCACTTCCCTTTCGTATTTCGAAAGGTCATGGGTTTAGAAATCCGCCAAGATCAAGACATAAAAAGAGTCGGAAAATTCTCTGAGAATAGTTGTCCATTCTATTTTTTTCATAACATTTTTTCACTCTCCTGACTGGCTGTTGTTTTATTTTCAAGATCGCGAACCTAAGCAATGGTTACTTTTTTTCAAAAGCGGTACTTAAAAATTTGCTGGGTTCCGTCATCCGAACAAAAAGATATCTCGTGTACAGGAAAAGAGCAACAACAAAAGCAAAAATAAAACGCGCGAACACAATTTTCTTTTGATCGAAAAAAATATTGTCTTCCGATCGACTGGAACAAACGCGAAAACCTTCTTGCTATTTTTAGCATCATGTACATTGAGAAACACCTTGCTTGATAGGCAGGTGCATATCAGTGAATGCATTTGAATGGCTTACCGAGCGAAAGTCGACAATGTTATGAACACGAACTCCTTCTTAGTCAGTTTCTCTCCAAATGCAGGCGAAATTTGGTTGTCTATAGAAGGAATGTTTCCAAAAAAATAGAATAGCAATGTGAATAGCTTAAATGGGTGCAGCGGTCCGGATAGAATGCATATTACTACGTGTTCTTTACTGGAGCCCGATTCTAACGCGCGCGCACGCGCGCTCAATTAGCCGGACACACGGACGATTAACTGCGAGTAAACATGAAAGAGACGCTCGAGTAATGATGACGTGGTGAAGTTTTCGACCCTCCCCTACAAAAAGGAAAGAATTTAAAACAAACAGTATTTTCACGCCCCAAAGCACAAACTATGTTAAACACAAGGTCAATGCTTCTTTAACAGGACGTAGCCCTTCCCCACCACTCCCCGCAAAAATAATCAACCATTTACAATCTTTGTCACCCTCCCTACCCTACACGGAAGAGAAGTGAGTCATTACCAGTTCCTTACGGAACGCCTGTCACATATCGCACTTGGTCGTCCGACATTTTCAGAGACAGGCTTGGGGGTATTTTATGCATGTGGAAGACGGGAACTTTGTCATATGAAGAATTCGAGAATGACCTGCTCGATTTCCTTGAAAGAGCAAGGAAAGTCGGAGACCCATGGAATTTGGAAATCTCAAAGGTACAGTTTTTTGTCTAACTACTGTTAGCCAGAACGTCGCTCCCGCTATTATCACAAGCCGTACCACTTTAAGCCGTTAATAAAATAAAGATCCCGCTATAATCCCGCTGTATTTAGCATCTGTAGATTAGTAACAGAACATTTTATGGTTAAACTTAATTCTTCAGATGTTCACGACCAATCTGGAAAATTTAGGATGTGTAGCAGATAGACAGACAGACAGACTACACAGATAGACAAACCAGGGTGCACTCTGCACGCCTTCCACGCCAAGGCTTTTTAAATTCTATGCCACGCCCCTGGCCAGCCATGCAGTCCCACATCAAAGAATGCTAGAAAAATGCCCCCCCCCCCCCCGATCATTAAAAGTCCCCTGTGAAGGCTAGAGAAGCCATTGGCTTCTGATAGAACTTAGTAACAAGAGCCAACCAAATGACCACTGTATTGTGAGCTGAGTTTAGGTAAAGTATTGGCTGACTGTTGGCTGAGCATCAGCAAAGTATTGATTGAGTGTTGACCAAGTACTGTCTGACATGTATATATCAGTCAAGAGGCAACCAATGTTGGTTCACCTGTCAACTGATACTGTCGAGCGATACTCAGTGAAAAGATGCCTTAACTACACATGATCCAAAAAAACTTCACTATCCACTGGATAGTGATTTACAGATATATTCTGAGGATATCATCATTCTTTGTTTGAGAGATTGCAAGATTGCATGATTTGTCTACTACCTATTTTTAAACACAAATCATTTCTTTATACAGGTGCTTCAACTTTAGTCCATATCAAGTGGCTTTCTTAAATTAAAATGGTCAGAGTAATTATCTGTCTGGACAAAATTGGAGCTTTTTTCTCTACTGTTTTCATGTGGATTCATGTTTCACAACAAACTGGTCAAGACTATCTGCTTGTGATTAATTTGTTTTCAAGACAAACTACTGTACTGCTCAAAAAAAAACTTCTCACAGATAAGGCTCTCATATTGGAGTGATAGGGGAAGTTTAAAAACTGTAAGTACCACTGCTTGAACTTCTCTCAAGATGAGAATCATGTCTTGCAAGATGAGACTCTTATATCATGAGTTGAGATTCCTGTCTCGAGATGAAACAAGATGGGAGGTGGTAAATTACTTTTGAGTAGTGCTGTAAGTGACAAACATGGCCGCGTTTGATAATCTGTCTGTTTCTGATATACAGACAGGCCTCTGTCTGTATATTACATTAAGGGAGTTAATACATTAAATGTCATTGTTTTTTATGTTAAAAGGGAAAAAGAAAGGTGAAGTACTTAAC
>OMLO01000927.1_pt1 | contig 21202 bp, 28 predicted proteins | sample 1674811 | NCBI WGS metagenome assembly OMLO01 (sample SAMN06265003, study PRJEB25207) | coral metagenome | isolation source: Coral host | place: Mexico:La Bocana,Puerto Morelos, Mexico | collected 2008-11-13 | reverse complement strand
CGTATCCTGGATGGGTTGGCCGACCCAGCACCAATCCATAAAGACATCACGACCCTTGAACCTGAATCCCTTCCGGAAAACCTTGATGGTTTTTGCCTGGGATTCCCATGTCAGGCCGGGTTGCACAGTCCTGTCACCACATCAAAGCCGTTCATTCCTGCAAACTGCGAGGGGATATCCAGAGCTGGATCGCAACGTGGGTTATTGGATGGTCGGAGCATGTTGGTGTCCCATGCGTGGAGGTTGTGGGATGGGAGAAAAAGAATGAAGAAACCATTGATTCTTGCATCAAATGGTGATCATGAGACACAATAATATTGAAATGTTTACCCTGAGCCTCTTGTTTTCAAAAATAGAAATCAAACGCATATGTTTAGTGTTCTCATGCTGTACTTGAAATCTTTCCAACCCGCAAGTCAACTCAGGAAGTTCCTTTTTATGGAGAATGTCTCCGCCATACTATCCCCCAATCTTCGAGAGGTCATCGAATACTTGCTGCAGGCATCCAAGAAAGGTCAAAAAAATGCACTCAGTCTCCCACCTCATTGTTGTCCCGGCTCAGGAGTCAAATGCCAGAGGACTTCGCCTGACATATTGCACTGTCAATGGGCGCCAAGTGGGAGCTCCAGTCTGGGTCTAAATGTGAAAGCCAACCTTGCATCTAACATGTGTCATGTGTCGTTTTTGATGCTAAGATTTGGCGGGAGCGATGCTTCTTTCTGATTGCAGCACCATCTTTCAAGCCCTTCAAGGACAATTAATTAGCCCATGATTTAGTTCATGAAACCTTCAAAACAGACAATTTTTCAAAAACCTGCTAGGACTTCAACATGATGACTGATGATGAGATCAAAAGCTGGCCCACTAAAGTGTGGATGGCTGGGGCCCGCAAACCAGCAACGCACAAATGGCTGCAGCCCAAGGCCAGCGAAGAAGACAAGGCCCGTCTTAAAATGGTTGGCAACATCGTTTGCCCTCCTATGGCTTATTTAGCTTCCCATATCCTCGCATCAATGTGGTGAGAGGCCGCCATGGGATTAATTAGTTACAAGCTGCTATGCGACTAATTCTTGCACTTGTGGCCGGGATTTGATCCCTGCCATATGGAGATTTGAAGTGTGATTGGCCAAACAAACATGGGAAAATGTCTTTGTGCCTTCAAACTTCAAGCTGTCAAATTCCATTTTTTAAAAATCCAAGCATGTTGACACCTCACCGTCCCTATATTTTCAATCCTCGCCTCTTCCTCAGCGTTTCGCTTTGAAGTCTGACCGGTTGGATCCGGTTGCTGACCTGATTGAAGCCGTGCAACTGGCGTGATTACAATGGACGTGGTGGGCGGGGTCAATGAGTCATTGGGGAATGAAATTTGCAGTGAAAATTGAAATCGCAAAGGGGGTTCTTCCATTTGATGTATTTGGTTCAAAGGGGGTTCTTCCATTTGACTGTCACAGAACAAGTGATCTTTGTTTCTATCGACATGTACTTCAGTTTCTTGGGCCATTCATGGCAATTTCCACGTTTTAAATCCCAAATGGAGAGTCTGCAAGAAAGATTGGACTGCAAACTGTTTCTTATCAGTGTCAACTATGTTTACCAATCGTGAAATAGTTGAAAAGCTTTTCCCTGAATATCAGCCCTTTGTTCCATGCAGCCATGGAAACACTGCGTGAAAGCGATTGAGGCCAGATTACATCCAACATGGTGGTCTTACCTAATATTTCTATCAAATTCTGTAGTAACTCCGTGCCACCAATCAATGCAGGATTTCTGATTCTTGAAGACTACTTGGGCACATTGCAAGAAACCTACGCAGGCCAGAGGGCTTCCAATCAAAGGATAGCGTTGAACGGGAAGATCACTTCAATCTCATTGGTCAACAAATGCACTTCTTGTTGGACTGTCCCGTTCAAGACAAGGTCAAATGCCTCACTGGCACCTTCCTGTGATAGGTCCCCAAACATGAGGAAGTGAAGAGTCTCAGTTTATCTCCAAAGTGGATCCTCCAAATTGTGATGCCGTCCGGTCTCCCAGATGCGTTGCAACGATTCTGGACTAACCCATGCCTAACTCGTCTTATAAAACACATTTGAATGAGTTCGGCTTTTTTTTTGACTGAATACCCAAGATAGCGAAAATGATTTGAGGTATTGTAGGTCCAGGTGATTGCCTTGATTGTTACTGTAATTCAACTGACTTCCTACAATCACACCCACCGGCAAATCCTTCAAGGCTAGAAAATGTCGACATCTTGTCTGACGATGAGAATGTGAACTACATGTCTCAGCCCAAAACCCCTCTGGTGGGGAAAAAGGGTGTTGCTCGCAGAGCTGCACGTGGGAGATTGATCAAACAAAGGAAGTTTCAACACCTGATAAGTGATGACCCAAGGTATTTGGGAAACCTGATAAGGGGAAACTGTCGGTGCCAATGTGGCTGTTTCAAAAACTTCAGATCAAACCCATTGCTCGAAAGATGGCTCCAACATCGGAAACTGATGGCGAAGATGACCAAATTGGAGAAGGACAAATATGTTCTTACCTTAGCCTTTGAAAAGTAATATGCACCACCGAATATTCAACACTATGATGGTAAGCTCTCCCAGCACCATTCATCCCCCTTCTCACGCCGTGCCAACACTTGGCTGAGGTCTTTGACATTCTTCGCAATCAAGATCAGGAAGCCTGCTGCCGTGGGTCCAGGCACATTTAGTTGGGGCATCCCTTGTGCAACCATGCCTTCATGAAGATGTTTGGAGTTGGAAAACGTAGATTCTCAACACTGAACAGAGCAGCTAGAAATGGTCAGGAGCATTGTCCGTATGATGGTCGCTACATAGCTAGGGGGAAACCTACAATGACATTGCAGAGGGAAAAGGTGCATGGGTTTCTTTCACGGCTCTACGTGGAAGCAGCTGAGCACATACCGGATGGATTGAACAGCAACAAGCGACCCCGTCATGGGATCAAAAAACTAGATGATGTCTCCATGGATCGAACAAAGATCAAGCATCTACCCTATGGAAGCATCAACGACTATTTTCGTCAGTGTGTGGCTGCATGTCCTGATGTTGCTATTAGCCGGAAACTCTTCTGTGATGTACCTTTCAATACTTTCTACTAACAATTTCCTGTTGTGTATTTATTTGATGTTAATTATTTTACTGGTCCCTTTTTCATTTCCCGATTTTTTCCGACCTACAAACAGTTACTAGGTATGGCAGACTGACTTCCAAGATAAGCTTCGAATCCGGTTCTTTTCGCATCACTCGAAATGTTTTTAGTGCTTAAGGCACCGGCTCATTATCAAGAAACTAGGTCATTGTCCTGCTGCTTGTCGTGCACAACACCTACTGTTGAGAAAGCATCTCAATCGACAATACCGAGACCGACAAGAATATTGGTCACAAAGAGCTATTTCACGACTGTTTGCCACAAATCCTGGTGGTGAATGCAGAATTTGCTGTATTTTAGATTCTATGGATGCCCAAAAACACAGCTGGCCCCGGTCCAGGAACATGTCTTCAAAAGAATTTTCATCATTTTCCAGACCCCGGCTAGCATCAACAACACTGATCATCCATGGGTTCTCAGTCACCACCGCCTTGACGCCACACGTTTGCAGCACCAACAGCTCCAGGACGTGTGAGTTGATCTCCCTCGGATTGACGAATTTGTCGAAACAGTTGGATTTGACCAAAGTATTTCTCAACGTCCAAGCGGACAATTGTGTGAAGGAGGTTAAAAATAACACCGTCCTTCGAATGCTAGCAATGTGGATATGCTTGGGAAAGCTCGCTGGTGGGGAATTAACATTCCTCACCAGTGGGCATTCTCACGAGGACATAGATGCGTTGTTTTCTCTTCTTCGAGGGTGGATAGAAGCCCACAAAGAGATTTGGTCCCCCCAAGCTTTCCAACAGTGCATTCAATCCTTCTATGATGATTCCCGGCATCGTCCTTATGAACCTTCCCGGGCAGTGGTATCATTGACCAGATTTCGCGATTGGAGATCTAGACTTTCCTTAGCAAACATTTTCCTAGTAATTTATATATTCTGAGTTTTTTATCGTGAACATATCATAATCAAAATCTTCATGAATTCTTGCATTCCATCTTGTCAGGAAAAATTGGCTTTCCCATTCGTTCCACCACGCCCAGCTGGTGGGAATCGGTGGTCCGGGGGCGCCGCATGTGCTGCGGCTTGACAGGATTGGTGATTCAGGACAGTTTCATGTTTTGAGCTATACTCACATATATTCATATAGACCGTAAAGATCAAAAAAGTTGAGCTTTGAAACATGTGATTGGTGGCCCCTTAGTTTGTTGCAGGAATTTCGTGAGCTTCAGTGGATTGCACTTTCTGGAACAAAATTGGGTACACTCCCAGCAAATCTGATGTGATCCTGAGGACAATTTCACTTTTTTTTGTCATCATATCCAACTTCAAGTCTTCAGTAAACCCCAGCTTCAATCTTCCCTCGGTGTTGAAGACAAAGCAATGGATGAGCGACACCGAATGGCAACCGAAGATCTTTCTGTACTTGCCAGCCTCAGTTGCAAGGGAGATCCAAGGCGATTACCCACCAGGACTGGAACCATTTGTTTGGAAGATGTCAGGTTCATGATGTTAAATATCATGCGAGAAACAGAACCACGCAAAAATCTTTGATTTGGAATTATTTCTTTCATCTAGAATCTAGCATTCTGTGGCAGTCTTCATGGAGCCGCCCGTGAACCCGGAAGCTGATGAGAACAAGGCTTTCCGAAAATATGCCCATCTGATGTGTGAAAACCTTACATCATCTTGCAACTGTTTTTTCTGATTTAGTCCACTCCCTCAATTGATCATCATAGTGGTGAGGTCAGTTCCCTTTTGAGATGCATGAAGCTGCTGATGAATTGGACAATTTGTCCTATGGCATCATTCCAAACGCAAAATTTCAAGATGTGAGCTGGTAGGGGCCACAGGATTTCCAATACCAATACTATTCTTCTAGTTTCCTTTATTTTAGAATTGCCTGCCCGATCCTCGACTCAGGTCGCTACCGCACATGGGTGGAGCTGTTGGATCCTCCGGTTGCGAGCTGCCACCAGGGATTTCTTTGGAGCCAGTCTTGGGCTTATATTTGAATTCAATTGTATACAGCATTTATATAAATATATCGCTTTATGGATGTAACCATTTCTGTTTTAGAAATTATACTTTATAGTTGAAACTTAGATGTAAAGTTGGTACATATGATCCATGGTTTCTTCATATGTGCTCAGGCAGCGAATCGCTTGAAGATTGTGAGGGAAAAGCCATCCGGAAATGAATTGCGTAGATACCGTTTGATGCGAAGCAAACAAGCGCTGTACAAAGCAGCAACCAAACTATGGATGAATGGGGTCAACATGACACAAGCAATACAAATTATCTCTGATGCTGTGGCAGAGAGTGCCGCAGACCAATAGATCTTGTGGGGGAGTGCAAAGTTACTTCAGGTTTCGCGATCACAGTGTTGGAAGCTGCACCTGAAACCGTTTGATCTCGACTTGAAATTTGATACCAACTTCAACAACCACAGTGTTTTTCTCAAAAATTTCCAAATGTGACCGCACCGTTCTTCTATGAAATCTGATGTAACAGGTCTTTACTCGTGATTGCTGTGTCCAAAACAAACCGATTTGTGCAGGGCTAGATCCTCACAAAATTGACATAGTTGGGCACCCCTCGTTTTGTGCAGGATCGGGTCGGGATTCGTCACAAACTGGAGTGGAATCGTTTTGGTTTGTAATTAAAAATCAAAATTGGGTAAACTTTTTGGGAATCCTGTATTTCACTTCCATTTTGTGCAGGATCGGGTCGTGATTCGTCACAAACCCAGACATCATCGAACCCATAATTTTTGTGATAAAATCCCTCTGCACAAAATGATACTTTTGGATCACATTTCCTGCCACCGCATACTGCCAGGCCTGCTCCATGGGGAAGCGTGGCGCGCCTGCGGGTGGCGCTGGAACCACCAAGAAGTCCAAGAAAGGTATTGAATTGCCACCGATCCCACCTGATGCCTTGAAGCTTCCCCACTTGAAGCTGTTCTCTCAGTGGGTGATTCTTTACTGCGTTAGCTAAACATCAACAACTGAAGGTATGATAAAAAATCATAATCGTTGAATGCAAAAATTCGAGATATAGGTTTAAAATATCTTGGAAATCTTTTCACCGCCCAGGACTGATACGTTGATTGCAGATGGAAAAACTGCGGATGTCTACTTTCAAGAAGTACTTGCCTCGCAGGCGCATTTTTGGAATGCATCTTTTGAAGTAACATGTTATTAACCTTGTCATTCGCTAGGAAGCCCAGCTGAAATTCTTCCACTGGATTGAGAACACATTCCCAGCAGACACATCGGTGTCACCAGCTTAGTCCCCTAATTTATTGATAGTCAGTTTGTATGTTACAGCTAGCTTTCAGTCTTCCAGTCAGGTCCTATGCTAGTGCTGATGACTTGGTCAAGGAAGCCACGGCCATTTTCTTGCGGCCGTGGCAGCTGCCACTTCGTGCAGACTTTGGACTCCGAGGGACAGGTGATTGGGACCCTTGTTAAAAGTTGAGTCAGTCAACCCATAATTATCAACAGTTGTCGCTTTCAGAAATGATATTCAAGACTTGATCTGTCTTTGGTTCATGCCTTAAGGAAGTACAACTTCATCTGGCACAACTGGTGATTCTCAATGGGATGGAGACAAATCCCAACAAACCGGGGGTCGAGAAACTTGTTGCCTGTGAGTGTCAACGTGCATGGCTTCAGTCAGACCCTGGGAGCCTCAAGTCAAGTGAAGTCTTAGGTGAAAAAACTTCCATGTTGTCTCCGAATCGAACCTTTATGGTGAAGGGCTGGAATAGGTCGATTTGTTTGATGACGGTGCTGTATGCAGCTTACACTTCTCCAGAGTTGTTGGAGGCTGGTCTAGTTGCAATCAACAGCAACCACTTTTTGGGGGACCCAAGTTGATTACACCCCTGGCTTCTGTCGATTTGTGAGGCCATTCCGGCTGAAGTGAAAGCGTATCTTGGCAAAAATGGTTGCTTTTCAGTGCTCGTCTGAAACATTAGTCAATAATCTTTATCGAACCATCTTTATTTGGTTGGTGTTAGGACCTTCGCAACTCTGCATGCTACAACAGTGGCGCCGGACGGCTCTATGGTGGTCAACACAAACCGGGGCAGTTTGGCAGCATAAAGAACACATGAGTTGTTGGAGCTTACATTAGTGATAGTTCAACGCTTTTCCTAGATTTTTTCTAGACATCAAACGCCCTAGCTTAGGAGTGACCATGGGGGCACTTCTGCGAAGGCGGCCAAATTGTTTTAATCTGCTGCATCAGCTGGAGTTTTTGGAAAGATCTGGGATGACCCAATCGATGACACTACAATCTTTGGAGGCTGGACATTCACACATCATGCTTTTTTCTTCCTGACTTTTTGAGACACCTTTCCACCGTCCCCATCCAGCATCTGCCTCGAAGGCTCATGGATCCATTGCTGCCTTTGCAGCCGCTTACAGCCTAGGCGAGAAAGAGTCTGGAGCGGCAGTGAATCTCTTGACCAAAGTCCCTCCTGTGATCAAAGAGGGGCTGACTATTCTTGTGAGGTTTCCCATCTTTACTTTGCGAGGTTTTGATTTCTCTCGAAACAACCATTATGTGAATGCGGGTAAAAACCAATTGTTGATTTATGAAAAATGTTGCTCATGCATCTGCTGTCATGATGTGTGTTCTCAACAGCTTGCTCGTTTAAGGCAGTACACGATGGGTCGTTTCATCAACCATGATGGCATAGCTGATGGAGTGCTCAACATTGACTATAATGTTCTCGCATCATGGAAGGGTCAGCTCCAAAATGGTGCAGGACTCCTGGACCTGATGCTCGTTCGGATGCAAAATGACTGGACCACGACTGCCCCAAAGATGAGAAAACCCTGGAACAAAACTGACCTGGATTCTCAGCTGTCATTTTTTCTTGCTATTGAAATGTCTTGAACATGTTAAGCCCAACCATGGTGAATGTTGATCACACTCTATAGATGAATTCCCCCGCAACTGCTTAACTTAGGTTTCGCTCCAGCGAGTTTGTGGTGGATTCCTGGCTTGTTTGGAACAGTTCCAAGCCGCTGCCCCAAAGACATTTGCTGATTCCCATTTGGTGGCTATTCACAAAGCGTCCCTGCATGGAAATCCTATGAAAACAAACCCTTTTCTTGGGTGATGGCCCAACAGCCCTTGTGCTGATACTAAGGTTTTCACTGCGGCATGGTGACGCGGAGATCTCGGCGCTGCTTGAAACCACGGTGCCACCTGCTGACATCACAAAGGCGCTCAGCCACTGTCGAAGTACCAAAAGGAGGCCAGTTTCAACCTTTTGATAACAAACCTCTTGATAGCCTTTGCTGTACTTTTGAGAAGACACCTTTCGATACCTTGCGTTGTCCATCAAGCTACCCCCCATATTTTCTTCCACATTCTATCCAATGCCTGAAGGTGGAGAAACAAAGCCAGGACAAAGCCCAGCTGCCCTGCAGCCGCATTGAGAGCAAGTTTTTGCAAAAGGTTTTTGGGAAAGGTGGTGGGTGTCTAAACCGGTCAGGTTTTTCGCACTGTTTTGAAGTCATTTTGGAGATCAACTCTGACCAAAGGCTATCGGCGCAGCTTTTGGAAACAACTTGGCAACAAAACCAGCTTCAATGCGAATCTGATTTGACGAAGCTCAAGGATTGGGCATCCCGATTTTCAATGTTCACGAGCAAACAAGTTACTCGACCCTTAATTAAGAAAACATGTTGAATATTAATATGTTGAATTTGACTTGCACAATACCGCTAATAGTACCCTTCATCAACTCGATAGTGCATCTAACCTTTTTGCGGGATGTCATTGTTGAAAAACATATTAAATGCATCACATTGCATCACCGATCATTGGCCTCGACTTAAGGCTGCCCTGGACTTCAAATACCTCAGCGACAGGTACCAAAAGGGACGGGCTGCAATCGAAAAGTACATGCAGGAAAATCACCAGGTACTACGCGTGCAATCACTGGTTCTTGCTCATGCCCCTATTGTACAAACCTTGGCTACGATGGGGCAAGGTTCGTTTCTTGGCTTCACAATCTAGCCATACTTTGTTGGTATTTCGGGCTGCCATCAAAATGAATCTTGCCATCAAAAGTTGAAAATTAATATTGAACTCTTTCCACATTGCGATGAATGATAGCAAAATCAGAAAAGGCTTTGTATTGTGGTGGGGGATGCGACTCTTTGGCCAAGCCGTGCCTGGACCGCATGGCTTATCATACTTTTGGATTCTTTTGGCAGAACACACCACAAAAAGGAAACATAGGTTAATGAATGGTGAATATGGTGAATGGTTTGTTTTCACTACTTTGTTGGTCTTTGCTTGTTAGGAGCTTTGGCAATCGATGAATCGGTATCACTGGCACAGGGCCTGGTGGCTGGAAACCCGAATGCGGTAAGTTTCTGGTGCCTTCCCCAATGGCACAGCAGCATTGCAAAAAACGTCATAGTGAAGAACAGGCGTTTGCTGGAAGACAAAGTCATCGCGTCCCATGTTTGTTTATTGGCCATTTACTTTTTCCTAACCAAAGTTCCCCGAAGCTAAATCGTTGTGTTTTTATCTTTTATTTGAATATTAACTCTATGTATTTTTCTCGACCTGCTTGCATTTGCTTGCCAACCAAAAACAAGGACCTGTGACATGTACGAAATCGCCTTAAACTTCCAAGACCCAGCGCACAACAGCGACCGCCGAAAGAAGTCCCAACAATGTTACTCAACAAATTGGTATGATTTGTTTTTCCACAACTTGGGGATAAAATCTGGGGACATTCTTGCCATAATTCCATATAATTCCAAGTCCAATTCCAATCACACCTCAGGCATGGCCGGGACATCGCCAGGGCACGCCACAGTGGCCTTCGTGAAGAGCAAGGCCCTCCTCGGTAGCATCAACAACATTGAACGGGCGCGTGTTGGGGATCTTCAGAACCCTGATGTTGATTCCAGTATTGCGCCACACTTCCGGGCAATTTGACTTCAACTAAGATGTATTTTGCAAAGTTTTCAAAGATGTTTTTCAATTACTGTTGAATTCCTGTCCAAACGGAGATCCATTTAGGTACAGCAGCGTGGGATCACCGCCACCAAGTCGATTGTGAAACAGTTGCTGGATGGCTTGAATGTCAAGAATGGCCAACCATGCCTTCTTGTTGACACTATGCCCTCAAGGTACTGATCACACGAAATTGATCAATGTTATTTTCGTGAAATTCCTGTTTGATCATACCACCCTAAAATCTGATACGATCCCTAAAATCCTAATGTGAAATTCCCCCGAGGTACTTACCACCCTAAAAACTGATAAGATTAATGTGTGATTACCTCATGCCCCGTAGGTTCTCGGAGTGGGGCCAAGCGCTGTGGGAGCTCCAACAAGAATTTTTGATGCCAACAGAAGATGAACACAAGAAGTGGGACATGCAATACATTGGGGTTTACCATGAATCGGACGGAGAATTTCTTACCCGCTACACAGAAATGATGCAAGGTCGTATTTTGAATCAGTGGTGGGACAAGGTCCCTTCTTCTGGCCCACCCAGCCGGGCAGCGGAGGGATTTGAAGAAGAACCGCCGTCTCTGGATGTTCTCGCAATTTCAGATGGCGAGATCAAGATCTCTAGCTGAACAAATTCTTCAATTTTTGTTTGGGGTGAACTTGTCATCCAAAAAATTAAGGTATTGATGGTATAATAGTTGTTTTCCTTCAATCACAAAATTTGATCAGGATTCCTGATATGGTGACCGAGAAGTATCACTCCACCCACGCCGATGCCATCAAAGCCATGACTGACAGGCTTGCTGAGGAATGTGCCATCCAGCAAGCAGTGAAGGCACATCGCGCTGGGTCAACAACTGCCTCAACGCCGGTTTCAAGTGCACCCAGGACAATGGCTGCACCAGAGTGGGCAGGGGAGGTTCCTTGGAATTGGAGGAAGCGTGTGAATATCACAGGAATCCCAATTGCTGACTTTGAAGCTGGAAACACGTTCCATGGCCCCTATGGTTTTTCAATTTTTTTTGAATGCCGAAAAAACTTGAATAAACATCGGTTGAATTCCCACACATCGGTTGAATGAGTGTTAGCGCCCCAAAAAACCTAGGGTCGAAGCATGTGCAAAGCTTTCTCGGGATCCAGCCCTTCAAGTGATCTACACATCTTCTGGTGGGTTATGGTTGGTGAATCGCGGAACAAATGATGTGGAGCTGGGAGCAGGGGAGCTGTTCGGTTTCAATGTTGGAACCTTTACTGAAGTTGCCGCAGGAGCGGGTTCAACAACACACCAAAACAAAACTCCATTTTTGAAAATTTCTTAAGAACACAAAAAACCACAAGAGTGGATTTCTGGGAGACCCTGTGATAATTGGTGCTGAAAACCCTGTGAGAAAACGCTCATACTCTTCCAGCAGTCACGCCCTGGCTGATGAATGATGACAAGACCTTGGTTTCCTGTGTTAGCCCTGGAAGCACTACCAAAAATATCGCAACGATTGCGGAGCTCTTGTGTGACATCACCAGAGAACGCGGGGTCACGGAAATGCGTATGTATCAGCATGCGATGTCCCCAAAGATGAAAGTTTCACATCTAAAATTTGGCATCGTTTTTTGAATATTCCCCATGAAAAAACTTTTTGATTTCTGTGCTGATGGTTGACATATCCTCCTAATATATCCTAATATCCGCTGTAATCTTCAGGTTGCTCCCGATGGGCAGCAGCTGCCGCTGCAATATCGATACAAAGTGGTCGCAGACAACAGAGTTGATGCTTTCAAACCAAAAGAAATCCCGGCTTCGGATGATGTTGGGAACTTGCGAAGTGCTGTGATGGGTGCACATTTCAATGGTCGCCTTACTACTATTCCGAAAGCCAGTCATTGCACTATCGTTTGGGAAGTTACTTCGGCTAGTTGAGGGATGGTTTCTGTATTAGATTTATTTCACGAAAAGGTCGTGGGTAAATCCTTTGAAAAACTGGTAGAATCAACCTTTTTTCCATCTCATTCCATCCTTTTCATTCCAGGCCCCCACTCCAAAAAGGATTCCAGCTTCCAAACAGCCACCTGCCAGGTGAAGGTCGGGGAGGAGGTGCCGGCTATTGTGACTCCCCTCAAACCGAAGTTCTACTTGCTTGGGACTGTGACGGTTAAGGCTTCTGAAGCATTGAAGTTGAAATGATTGATAGAATCTGCGGGGTGGAGTGCTTTGGGGGTAGTGGCTCGGATGAAATACCATCATCAGTTTGACATGTTACTTGTTACGTGTTTTCTTAGTAGATACCAACAAATTTCGATATACCTACTTTGATTCAAACTCTAGAACAAATTAAATGCTGATGTCCGTGCCACTCTTCAAGATTAATGCACTCACTTGGGTTACCATGATGGCTTTTGATACAACTGCCATGATGCGTGGATGTTCAATTGCAACATCTTAATTTTGTAGGACCCGAAATCCGTGACCATACCAAAGCGGTCACCACGCTCCAAAGGCTAGCTACTTCGAAGATCGTTGAAGGCTTCGGAAAAATCTTCTCAACTTGATTCAACTTCAACTTGTGTTTTTTCGGTGATGGAAATTTGATGCAAAAAATTCTTGGAACCTGAGCCATGATACTTTTCACTTTTGATTTTGATGTGATCATGCTGAATTCTTCATAGCTAGTTTGGCACAAGATTCCCAAAAAGAACTGGATGGTTGGTGTTGGTTTTCACCATTTCTTAGCAGCCATGGTTTTGGGCCCCGTAGATACCCTGTCTGATGATGGTGGTCCGCCACAACCACAGCCAAAGGCTAAAGGGAAAGCTAAGTCTAAGGCTAGTGCTTCGAAATCGAAACCAACCCCCTCAAAAAAGGGCGCCGAAAAGAGTGAAACTGAGGTGTCGGAAGTGCCACCTACCCCCCCAAAACCACCAAAAGGGGGGAGCAAAGGTTTGAAGGGACCTGCTGGGACCAAAGATGTGACCCCACTGAAGCGTCCTGCTGCTGCCACCCCCAACAAACGACCTGCTGCCAAAGTTGAAGATGGTGCTGGAGGTTCACCTTCCAAAAGAAAGAAGGGCAACCAGGACACTGAGAAGGACTTGCAGATCCGAAAGTACATGTATCACAGGGACGGAACCTATGGTTACAAGGTGGCAGGGCGTCAGGTGATGACTGCTCCTAGACTGAATCGAGATTCATATGATAACTGTGTTTGAATGTTTTTGCATTTCATGATGTTTTCCACTACCCTTTGGTTCCACTAGTCTTTTTTTTCCCCTTACCCTCTGAGTTCAAGAAAGTTGATGGCCTCAGCGAAGAAGACCGTGCCACCATCGCTGCAGCTCCGCAAAATCATTGAAATTTCATTGCTTTCAACAAATGTCTTGAGTCGTTGAACTGCTGTAATTTCATTTTTTTGATGTTGAAATCAATTCGGCAAAATCTCAGGATGCAATTCGTGATGAACTCGTCCGCACAAATGGTGATGTAACAAGTGCGCAAACCTTGAAAGTTTCCTGTCTTAAAACGGATTGTTTGTTTGTGAGCTTCACTCATTTTTTGCAAAACCATCACCGTGTCCCAGGACACCATGGTCACTGCGAAATTGGCCACAGCCGCGGAAAACGCGGATGAGGAACTTGATGCAATCGATGATCATGATGAGTGTGGGGAATCCGAAGCTGAGGAATTGGATGAACCGTTAGTCGAAGAAATGATTCGAAATGGAGAACTTCCACGTGGCACAGGTGGGCTTTACCCATGAATGTGCAAACCTACTCATGTTTGAACAACTTCACGCATGTTTGAAAAACAGTTTTTATTTTCAACATGGTGGTCATGGGCGCCACGTGCGTCCAGGTTAGATTTTAAATCTCATGTGAGCCTGGCGTCCGGATGAACCGAGCGAAACAAACCAACAACACAACATGCACGGCACTAGGATGTGATATTTCCTGAAATATGTCGATACAAACATGTTCGCCTACTTCCCTCAAAATACAGTAAAATACAGATCGGTATTTAAACACATTTCAAGATTTATGATACACATATTACATATTTCCATTTGGTCCCAGTGTTTTTTTTGAAGCAGGTTGTGAAAACAAAACTTCATAGCTCAATCGGTTCCCTGACAATGCCAGCATTGCGGTAGTGCGATGGCAGGTGACAAGCTTCGACTTTCAAAACCGGGTGGAAAAAATGCTAGCCAAAACAAAAGTGTTCAAGGTTTTTCGCCAAAAAACATGGGACTCATTCCCCAAATGTGAAATGCAATGAATGGACCATTTTTGCCACATTCGGGCTTCAACGTGACCCACTCATAAATTGGGGGCCCTTTCCTCAATATCACCGCAAAATTTGGGTAATGACCTTTTGTATTTGGAGGGACCAAACCACATGTATGCCAAGGGAAACCAAAGAATGGGTGGTTCAATTAAAATCAGCCTCAAAAAACACGAAGGTTTTTAATTGCTGGGATGTTGGTTTGTTGGTTTGTTCGGACCCCCTTTAGATGATGAACAAAATCAGTTCCAAAAAACTGGTTCATTGTATGGAAACAAATGCTTTGCAATTCATTGTGTATACATATTTTCTGGATGCCTACTGTGTAATTTACATATCATATATTTATGCGCGCTATATTTTTTGAGTCGGTCTTCCGCCCAAAAAGCAAGAGTTGCCACTGGCAATTTTTTTGTCTTTTGAAGGGCTTAGGTTCTTCAAGCACTTGATGCCAATGCTCTTGCGCGGCAAGCGCAAATGTTTTAGCCATGCACGCCCACCCGCCCACCCACCGACGCTTAAAAAAGAAAACGGACCAGGGAGGAGTCGAACCTCCAACTTTGTCTCTGAATGTGCTTGCGCTCTGTACCCACACCCAGAAGACAACGCCAGATCCAGGAGGCAACTGGTCCTGTGCACTCTTTCGGGGCAAACTTGTGCGCATGCCAACTTGTTTCATATATTTGTCTGTCATGAAGCGCTTGCATTGAAAGAGTATGTGAGGGGAAAGTGAGGAAGTGGCTAGCAACCAGCCCCCAATCTCAAAACCCCAGTTGCAAAGCAAACCCCCCAACAAGAGGAACAGAAAATTTTTGAAAAAGAAAAGACGATTGACTTTCATCTAAGGAAATTTGGTTCTATCGAAAGGATATCACAGGAGAATCGGTGAGTTTGAAGGCCACAGCCGAAGTGGATACTCCCCTTCTCCAAGCCCTCACCGACGAGTCTGAAGGCCTGCTAAAAGCAGGCGCCCTTCCGCAGCTCCAGATAGCAACAACGGGTGGAAACAAGATCCTCCTGGATTCGGTCGAGAAGGTGGGGTTTCTTGGGATGTGGGTGGTTTTGTGGGGTGAACAGCTGATCAGTGTTTTCTTTGGATGGCTATCTTTTTGCGAATGGAATTCGGTGATATGTCTTTATTGATCGCTATCGACCTTCTTTCCTTCTAAGGTGATGGGACCTAAAAAATAATTCCATATGACGGCCTCTCCATTCCATCTGGTCAGGTGGTTGCCCCCAAGAAAAAAGCAAAAACCAAGAAGGAGACAGAAAATGACAAGCCTTCAGAGGAAGTTAAACCAGAGACTTGGACCCAAAAGGCAAGTGGGCTACTTGCATCAATCTTGGCTGGGGCTTCAGCTGCCAGAACAGCTTCAATTAAGCTTGGAAACATGGAGTATGCATCCGAGCTTGCGGAAAAGCTGTTGAAGCATGCTAGCCACTTGGAGGCACTTTACCAAGGAATCAACAAGTCCATCGCGAAAAAAGCTGACGGGAAGGTCATGAAGCATCATGTTCAGGAAGCAGCCCGTTTGGAAGACTTTGGTGCTAAAGCTCAGGTTTGGCCAGCCAGGAAAGTGTTTCACCCAAGTCTTCAATTCTATTTTCGTTCAAGTCGAAAATGGGTTTGTTTCTTTAAACCCATTTTACGATCTACCCATCAGTATCAAAAAAATAGACCTTTGCCCGAAGTTCCCATTGCTCCCACTTGCACTTGGCAGGCAGCCGCTGATGCTTTCCTGAAGCCGAAGAAAAAAGGTACTACGAGGAAAGGAAAGGGAGGAAAAACCGAGGAAAAAGAAAAGTCTGCACAGTGATCCAGTGCAAGCTGGATGTTTGGCCTTTGAACTCCTTGTGAGATAGTTGGGATCTCACCTCTAAGGGGTTTTCTTTAGAAAGCAAGTGCTGAACACTTGCAATGGCAGCTTTGATTTTGCAGCTTGCGTGGCCCATAGAGCATTATATGCTAGGGCTATGATGGCAAATTTCGGAAGAGTGAAGGGAAAAAGGGAAAAGTCTTTCAGTTCACTTAGTTCACTTGGGGTTTTGAATCAGCTTTTCAAGACATCTTTTTGAACGGTATCAGAATTTAAAACCAAAATTTGATCCAGTGGATTATTCAAGTGGATAATTCAAGCAGAATTTGCACTCAGACTTCTGGTTGATTCAGAATTTCCAACCAAATTCTTTCAGCTGCCCTCTGACCCTCCATGCAGGTCTTTCAAGTGCCTTCTCCAAGGATAGCTTCAGGTGCAATGAACCTGGATGGGCGGTTGCTGATCGACCAAGGGTTCAATCAGTTCAACCTCATATCATCCAACTTGGTAGGATTGGTAGGCCGTTTCATTCGAAGGATTGAAAATTCACTAAGGTAGTGTCTTCAAAAGAAAACAAGTAGAAAACAACTACTGGTATCTAACTTTCATCACCTTCTTTACTTCAAGTTTTGACCGCCATGGGGAAGATAGAATGTCCTGGAGTTTTTTTGAAATATGATTTTTTGGGACTCTTCAATTTCCTATTCTTCCAGGATTTCCAAACAGCACTTTCGGTCAGGAAGCGACAAAGGCTGGAATCCATGTCAGAGTCCCGTACTGCCAACAAGTTTTTGGAAATGATCGGCAAAGGGCAACTTAGCGTTTCTGCAGCAGGGGAACTATCCAGAAGTTTTGTTACCTGGTGGATATTAATTGTATACTGTACTTTGCAACGCTGGGAATTTTCGTCCAACAGTTCACCATGGTCCTTCAGTGAAGGTTCAAACACATGTTGATCCTACTGGTCGTATCCAACAACATGTTTTAAGTATTGTAGCTCTGGGATGGTCAAACCAACCAAATCAAAGAATCCTTTCAAAAGACTTGATACAGCTACTTTAGCCCATGGGATCAAATTATTCTCCTAAAAACATCAACGGCTTCCCTTCCATCCCAAGGTTGCAGATCATCGCGGTTCACTGCCCCATGAAGCTCTTGGATGTTTTGCCTCGCTCGGGGCAGAAGGTGCATATGAAAGTAACCAAGAGAGGGACTTGCTGAGATGGATGAAGGGTTTGTGGGGATTCACTTTGGAGCCTTACGTAGTGACTATGGATCTGCAGGTGTCCTGTTTTTCCCAAGAAGCGCATTTTTTAAGCTATCTTTTAATTCTTGCAGGGGTGTCCCAAACTTCAGCAACCATACTTAGTATGGAAGGTAGTTGTTCCAGTAAGTGTGGTTATTGAATGATGTTTCCAAAATGTTTGTTTGTTTTTACATGGTTGACTTAAGAAAACCGTTTCTGTAAAAAGACTTTGCTTCCTTCCCTTAGGTTGATGGTTGCAGGAAGGGGGCTCGACCTACACCAGTGAGTATCTTGCTCCCTCATGAAGTTTTGGATGCACTGGCCCACACTTCGCCATTTGTTTTCCAATCAGTTATTCTGGGGCATATGAATGACGAAGAGCGCACCGAATTTTGGCAACATGTATCAACTTTACCTCCATGGGTAGGGCGTCCAGTTTTATCACGGGTACCATTCAAAAACCTTATCGGGATACATATCCATGGGGATGGCTGTGAGTTCTACAAGGATGACGAGTTCTTTATATGGTCATGGAGTAGTATTTTTGCAACAAGAGGAACCATTAAAGATTTGCTGGTATATCGCTTTCCCATTTGCGTAGTTCCAGAGCGCCAAATGCGGAAGAAACAAGTCTCTCAACTTTTTACATAGTTACTTTTTGAAAGTTTGTTTGAAAGTCTTTGTATGTTTCTGACCCCTGATGATACCGCTAGTTTTTTTTCAAAGTCCCAACTCCGGTACTTAGGTTCGAGACACCATTCACAAGACCGTTGCCGAGCTCACCTCCTGGTCACTGAAGATTGCAGCAGAAGGGATTGGGCCTGACACCGGGGCTTGGGGCGAGGCTTTCAAGCCTGGGAGTTCCCACTTCAAGAAACGAGGGGCAACTTTAGCGAAAGGGTTTCGGATACTGTTTTTTGTTGAGCAAACTTTTTAGGTTTCCCCTGAAACTTATTGCATTTTTTCCGAAATACTGGGTGGAACTGTAACTTGTTTAAGGTGGGGGTTCGAACCATCTCAGGGCTTGCATCTTCTCCTTCAAAGCTGATCTGAAGGCTAGATATCAAATGCATAACCTTACAAGGTGGTACAAATGCAACTTGTGACGTGGCTGCCTTACTTAGTTCTTGTGCTTAGACCCCAAACATTCCGAAACGTTTCTTGGTTTGGGAAGTTTCTGCAATAAAATAGTGGAACCATTTTTTCGGGTATATAGACGCCATTCTTCAGGTTCTGCGACAGGTGCTTAGCCCTTCAGGGAACTAATTGCCCTCCACATTTGGACTACAGGAACATAGGCCCCAGCGAAGCTTGGAGTTTGACTAGGATCGATGACCGAACACATAGAAACTTGGACAGTGGTAGCCTTTCTCCGTGGTCTAAAGTGGAAGGCTTCAATTTCCTGCAGATTTCTTTTGATTTCATGCATCATGTTTACCTGGGAACGGCCAGAGATCTATGTGCAAGCGGCGCCTCTGATTTCACAACCCGTTTCATCCTTAGAGGTTCAAGGCACTTAGTAAGTAGATAGAACAACAAACTGGGTTCTTATTCCACATAAGATCTTGAAATGTGAAATCAATCCAGCACTTACCATGTATTACTTGGTACTTTGAACCTCTAAGTGTGACATAGCTTTCTTCATGTTTGTGTATGGTTTGATGTTTGAAACTGCTTTTGAAGAGAATACCATGAAACGCAAATCATATTATTAAGACGCCATAAGACCTCACCCCCAAAAGAATGGAAAGCTTGCCCCAGTACGAATCCAGGTATCCTTCTATTAGTGGAGCGTGGGAGGTTTGCTGCCGAATCTGGTGGTACAACAGACATGGACGAAATCCTGACTTGTGTTTCAAAAAGCATGAGAGACACTTGCAAGAAATATGGGTTCCTAGGCTGACATTCAAGTCTGTTTGGAAATGATTGGAAGTTGCACTTATTTTTCTTTTTTGAAATCATTTTTCCGAACCCATTAAGGTTTACAATGCCAGCAAAACCCTTTTTGACGAAAGCAAACCTTGGTGGGGACGATGACTACGCGGAATTGGGAACCCGGTTCAAGGCCAGTCATGTCAAGCTTATGATTTGGTGGTTGGCCAAGGAAACCCAGGAGTTTGCCGATCAAAACCCATCGGCAACTTGATAATGTTAAGTCTCTACTTGATTTTTGGGCAAAGATTGAAAGTGTTTGGTGCAACTCTAATGCGTGAGGCTTAGGCGTAGACCCCTATATGTGTTGTATACTTCTTCCGAGTTGCATCAAATACTTTCAATATATGGCATAACCATTTGATGTTTGTGGAATATACTTGATGTTTCCTGAGTAGTTAGGTTCCAATGGGTGACCCCACATGTATCTTTGTAAGGTGCCCTCATCAAACTGCAACCTATACTTGATGCTTCCTGAATTGTTAGGTTCCAATGGGGAAATGAGTCCAAAACATGTGTAACAGTTTATGATTTTGCCTGTGGCTTTCTCAGGACACTACCCTCAACGTCCTAGCAACCTGCTGCTATTCTTTGCAAAGAGTGGTTGAATTGATGGCCTCCTCGGGGTTGGTATTCACCCAAATTGAAGCTAACGAAGCTGCACAGGCATTGAAGGTTCACCTCAAATCCTTCATGTGGTTGGCCAGTTTTTATTTCCAAAAAAGGAAAATGCTCTTTAAACTCAGATGTAAAACCCACTATTTGTTTCACGTGGCTGATGAGATTCAAGAGCTTTTAATTAACCCAGCTATGTGGGAAAACTTCGACGAAGAGTCATGGCTAGGAAAATTTAAGCGTATTGGTATCCGCTGTCACGGGGGTACTTGCACCTCAAAAGTGTTCATGCGGTACCTGTTGTATCTTACAACTCAACTGCGGGAGTTTAACAAATCTGCTGACCTGTGGGAGTGAATGTTGAATCAAATTGTTTTTCAAGATCACCAAAAAATTACCTTTAAGAACAGAAACCTGATTTCAGAAAGGTCGCAGGTTTTCGGGGGGCTCAATCGGGGAAGACCCCCGTTTGAGAAGCAGAACTTGTCCGAAGAGAAGACAACATGGAAAAAGTTCCACTCACAACACCAAGTTCCCAAAACCAGGCCTTCAAGGCTTAAGGACAAGGGCCATATCACCGCCATCCACCGGATCGTGCAGTAAGAGCATATCGATCTATTGCGTAGGTCTATGTTGTGTTGGTGTTGGAAGCCCAAATAACTGGTACCAAAAACCACGAATGGTTTTAACCTTAAGGGGATGGAAACAAATATGTTTACTCTGCCAGAAGTTAGAAATGAGCTGGAAAAATATGTTTTAGTAAGCTTATATACAGACGGCGAAGGGAAGATTTATTACAAACAGCAGCAGTTTCAAGAAAAGACATTTAAAACCGTTGCACTGCCTTTTTACGCAATTTTTGATGCGAACGGAAAACCAACAGCTACTTTTGCAGGGCTAACCAGAAATTCAAATGAGTTTGCCGATTTTTTGCGCAAGTCTCAAAGATAACTTGGTTACGGAAGTTAAGGATAAGTAAGAGGAATTTAAAATTTGACAAAAAAACTGTTGGAAAGTGTGTTTCTACATCATGTTTTTTCAAATCCAACTCAAGGGTCGCTACAGTCTAAACATGAATGATTTTCTCGCAAAACAAGCAATTGGAGACACGGTTGAAATTCATAAAAATGTAGGAAAGGATTTCTCAAATCCAATTTATGAAAAAGCTTTTATAATGACCTAAATTCAAAGACTTAGATTAATTAG
>OMLO01000926.1_pt1 | contig 21221 bp, 23 predicted proteins | sample 1674811 | NCBI WGS metagenome assembly OMLO01 (sample SAMN06265003, study PRJEB25207) | coral metagenome | isolation source: Coral host | place: Mexico:La Bocana,Puerto Morelos, Mexico | collected 2008-11-13 | reverse complement strand
ATTTCAATGAAAAAATAGTCTATTTGAAAATAGACTATTTTTAGACTATTTCGAAATAGACTATTTTTAGACTATCTCAAAATAGACTATAGTTTAAAATAGACTCCAATATAGTTTTTTTTAGTAGACTATCTTGAGCCTAGGGGCAGAGTTGGATGATGTGTGCGTTTCTTTTTGAATGACTTTGCCTGGCATCTCTTCAGCGAAGCTATGCTGCTGATCTGCTTGCAGATCAGGTTCTTGGATTTGGTTTGTTTGATGTCTATGTCGGTCATACGTTGGTATTATTAAAGATTATTGATGATAACAGCTAACCATGAGAAGACAACCACAAACTGTTGATATCGCGACAACGGACATATTAGAAAGATGTTGAAAACATAGAAAGCTCGGTAAAATCCAGGTTGTTCTTTTAAACTATGCATTATTACTTGCAGACTTATTTACAGTGCATTGCGGAATAAATTCCAAGTTGGGTAAGCTATACATCCACTACTCGGTAATTCGCGGAAGTGTAATGTCACAAATTCCTCTGGAAGCTATGACAGAAACACATAAAAACATTACAACAAGTCCAGTTTGACCATCTTTGGCTCTTCCAACCTCCGCTCTTACAATCTTCACAACTCTATTGATTTGCAACCCTCAAAAAAACATCTCCTGAAATTTTCTGCGTAAAATATCAAGGAGAGATACAAAAAATGGGTGTGTTTTGCAAAATGTAACTCCTTTGAAAAATCTGGTGGAGTTTTGGGTTGTCCATTCACCAAAAAAAATCAGATATGACACCTTTCAAAAAAACACAACTTGGAACCTTTTTTGTTCAGTCGATCGGAACAGGACGCTCAAATGCACTATTACGACAAATCCTTTTGTCCTGGTGAAGAGAATTGGGACTGCGCCTTGGCTTCGGGGAACGGGTGCCAACATGTTGAAACATGTTTGGGAACATACAGGTAGATAACACATGTGCACGAATGTATATATGATCCATAAATTATCGTGTATTGTCTCATGATTTGAGGTTAAATTCAAACAGGGTTTTGAAGGTTTTAGCTGAAAAACGATGGGGAACGCCCTAAAAAACGATATCCCTAAGACATACGTGTAGATATTACAGGATTTGGAAAAACGATAGGGGACGCCCTAATTTACCCAGAGCATACCGCCTTTACAATAAATACTCATATACGTATATAATACTGTATACAATATATATTTACATATGTACTTATTTTTATATCTTTGATTTACTTTTTTGGGGGGACTGTCATTTTGATGCGTTGTTGGTGTTTGGGCATAGATATCCATTTTCGGTTACGTTTTTTCCCGACAGGGGTGAAGGTCAAATTGCGACAACATCCAGGTAACGGAAAATCTCCCTTCAAATGTATAGTTTGGGTTGTACCCCTTCCTTCGCAGGATGCAATCGTCACCACCACTAGGATTTTTTGAACATTGAACATGTTTAGGCTCAGGGATCCTTATGCACCTTTGTTCCGGGAGGGGTGACAACCCAAGGTCCATTTTTTCTAGAGTTAAACATGTTGAAATACCCGGGTGATTTCCACAATTTTCCAGGTTCATGTTCGGTTTGTGCTACTGAAACTACTGAAATGGACCGTTCATATCATGAAAACATGTTTTTGCAGACCAGATACTGAATGTATGGCGTATTTACCTACATTACCCCCTAAACAACCCAAATGTATAGGTAAATGGACCAGACCTTAAGTGCCAGACCTAGGTAATTTCGCAAGTTGTAATGATTAAAACTCATTTTTGGTTGTCAGAATCCTTACTACTTCCCCACCTGAAACAAGGAGTTTGAGAAGGTTTTATTAAGGGACAAGCAGCTGGTTCATAAGTGTTTGATTTCAGGTATCGCGGCTACTTCTCTTGCGCGGTAGCTTTTAGGGGATCAGGAATCAGATTGTAGACATGAGCCCCAAAATATGTATCTAGGTGGTGGTTTCATATATGTTTTATGTTTACCCCTATTTGGGGGAGATTCCCATTTTGACTAATGTTTTTCAAAGGGGTTGAAACCACCAACTAGGTATCCACATTTAAGATGATCAAGTTTTCTTGTCCAACATGATTCGGCAGAATTGGGTTTCTTATTTTGAAGAGGCAGACAATGGGGTGCCAATAAGAGAGCATATTCACGAAGCTTTTGGTTTCACAAGAGTTTTTGGGTAAGGCAAGTGAAGGTAGTCAAATGTTTAACATGGCTTGCTTTGGAGGTACTCAAAGGTTTCTTGAGTTTTGAAGTATTGTCACAGGTAATTCGTTTCACGAAGAAGATTTGAGAAAGAAATTGCATAGACACTATGTCTACCTGCTTTACTGTCTTTTGAATGATGTCACTTGGCCCATCTGCAAGGAACAATGATGACATTGTTGACGGAATATGTAAATATACTTCTATCAATATTCACTGATATTTACATGTATCGATCTGTTGATTTGTGCATTCAAAAGCAAATGCAGCATATGCATCTTTTTTCCTACAGATTTGTTCGGTGAAATTTTCAGGTTGGTTTCAACCCATCACGTGGTGCAAGACAAGAGGCCTTCTTTGAAGGGGCTATGGATCACGTGCGTTGGACGCACTGCAATTGGAGAGATAAAGAAACACGGAATCCATAAAAAGAATCCAAGACACTGTACTGGGTCCTAGACGACGTGTAACAAAGAATATTCACCAAGGTTTTTCTGTTTTCTCTTTGATTCTGCAGTTTTGCAAGAATAGCTGCCATTGCAAATGTAAGATGTTCTTACAATTTGTGACTATCAAAAGAAATTCTGCTTGAATCACACGCGAGTTCTATTTCAAAATAATAGAGGTGAGGCATGTCTCGAAAATCTATCCCGTCAGGTTTTACAGAATCCATACCCCCCAGTACTGTAACATGCAGACACCAAAAAAGGCCATATTTAAAAGAAACCACCTTTTCCAAACCATCGTTGTGGGAAAAGATTTTTTTTGACATCCCCATAAGTGTGAATCACACCCATAACATTGTTTGGATATTATCCAAAAAGCACTGCGATTTTAATTGAAACAGGGAAACAAATACATCATACGGGGTGAACACGATATTTTCACACATATATACGTATATATATGTATATACTCTATGATATTTCTCTATATTTATATTTATGTATATTTGCATTGATATTTATTTGTGCACTTGTATTTATCTATATATTTATTTTTGTAGGTCAATGTTGTGTTCTAAGGTAACCATTTACAGTTGCAGAATCTCAACCCTACTCACCTACGTCCACAGGCGATGTGTTGAAAGTCTTTGAAGATCCGCAGTTGAACGGAACAGACTTCGACAAACGGGCGCGACGGGAAAACGCAACAACGGTTGTTGTTGCTGCTGCTGCTGCTGCTGTTGTTGTTGTTGTTGTTGTTGTTGTTGTTGTTGTTGTTGTTTTCTCCACGTCGAGTTGATTTCGAAAGATTCGTCTTTTTTCCCAAACAAATGGGACATCATAATGTTGGCTTGTGTGTTTTGGTTGGTTGGTTGGTTGGTTTGTTGGCTTGTGTGTTTTGGTTGGTTGGTTGGTTGGTTGTATAAAATCTACTGTTGGACCAAGTGCTGTGATCGCGCACTGTTTTGACTGTGTGCTCAAGGCTGACTCAAGGGCCCTGATGTTGAGCCATACGGTTGTGACATGTTGGTCACTCATGGGACAGTTGATTCTTTACAGGTTGGTTGGCTGGTTGGTTGGTTGGTTGGTTGGTGGCTGTTTTCAGTTTGTAGAGGTTTAACAATCTACTTAAACCAATCATTGGATAAGTTGGGCGGGTGCTTTGAGGCCAGTTGGCCCCGGTGAGTTTGATTCATTTAAATCAATCCTTTTTTGGTGAAGAAATGCAGGTGAAGTTAATAACAGCTGGTCAAATTACAGCTACCTCACACGACCTCACCCCAAAAGGTGGTTTAGTAAGGGAACCTTATTTTAAGGAAATCTTGGTTGGTGATATATTTAATTTGACCAGATAACAGGGGATTTATCAATTTTTAGTAATACTTTATTTTCATGATTTTGGGATCATCTCAAGCTGTAACGATATAACAAACATGCATGAAACCTGTCCCATAGCATCCATGTATGGTATATTCACCGTAGTTGGACCTATCTATAAGTGAATTTTTTAGGGCTTAAAATGTGGGAGAATCAAAAGGTCATTTTGAAGAACCTTGTATGTATACATAAATAATATATATAGAGATATATGTGTTTACATAGTCCATAAGTTTTCTTCAACTAGCAAATTACCCTCCCTGAAACTTACAGTTTTCCCCTGAAAATTGTTGGTTGGAAGATAATTTTTTCCTTCTGGGGCCCGGCCCGTTTTCAGGGGCGAGCCCTTGTGATCCAATTTGGTCGTGTCAAGTGTCAAGACGTTGCACAGGATTTTTGTTGAAAAGAGATCCCTCAAGTGCAACGCCCCTAAAAAGTCAAAGGAACACATTAAAGTAATGGTGGTGACGATTGCATGGGTGGTGGTCTAAAAAAACAAGACTTGGACTTGTTTTTTCAGGTGTGACGACCTTTTTTACGGATGCAACACCACAATAAATTTCATTTTGTTCACCACCAGTTGGGGAAATCGTTTTGAAACTTTTTCTCATCATCAAACAAGCAGATCCCGGAAGATACATCAAGATACATGCAATGCGGACCTGACTTTCATTTTTCCGCCAGGCCGTTCCCGAAATCTTCCGTCCGATGCTGGACTGTTCACCCGTAAAGAACGGGGCTCACTTCTATTGGTACCTCGGGCTTTGGGTGGGCGATCATCCTAGGATGTTGATGAACATGACATGGTGGACTTAGGAGTTGGGAATTACCCATGAGGATGTTTTCTTGTTCATAAGAAGGCCTGTTTGACAGAGCCATAGTCAATGGCAAATTCCTTACATGAATCAACGAAGGTTTTATTGGTGGATCAAAATTTTACTGCGCCATGTATCATTGTTTTTTTGTGTGTTTCTGCGTGTGTTAATTGACCTGGTAAGAGTTTTGAAAGAAGCAACAGTTGCATTAACTGCCGATGGTATCGTAAACTTCTGAGTCAGGTTGAAAACCATGTGCGATTAAACAATAGTCAGCAACAAAGGTTAAGTTGCTGAAAACAAAGATGGAACCCAAAAATGCAGGTTTGGACGAGTAATTTCCTTTCCAAACAGGTGATTTCCATGTGGCTGCGGTGAATTTTCCAGGGAGATGTGTTTTTTTGGTGTTTATCATTTGGGAGGGTCTGACCCTGTTGTTCATGAAGCTAAATTCTTAAGAGTTATATTTAAGGAGGGCCTTTCTATGTCATGTGAATACGTTTTGTCTTGACAACTCCCTTGCAGCATAAATGGCTGGGTGAGACTAAGAAATGAAATGTCTCACAAGTAAACTAAACCTTCATTTACCCTCGCTGAAACTAACATAGCCCCTGAAAATCAATGGTTGAAGATGACTTTTTCTCGTGGGGTGGCCTATTTTCTGGGGCTATGGTACTGTTACTTTCAGGGAGGGTACATATGTTTTTTCTTCGCGTTGTCTAGGTGGTGGTTTTAAAAATTTGTTGTTTTCAGCCCGAAAATTGGGGAAAATGATCCAATTTGGGTGGTTCAACCAACCAACTCTTTGGTTTTGCGGTTGCTTTCAATCCCAAAGGATCCATGGGACTGGTGTATTTACCCATAATTTACCATAAAAATCGATTATTCAAGTAGGATTTTGTATGATGCCAGTCCCATGGATTCTCTGGGAATCAATGCTTCAACACAAACTAGGTGGCGCGCTCAATCCATTGTTTATCTAACTCGATTCAATGAGAGGACAAGGAAGGCGGTGGATCACTTGAGAGTCTTCGTCAGCGAAACTGGAAATGATGACAGCTATTTTTTCATGTACGCACCGATGAAAGTGAACATACCCTTTTGTAAACTAGCATTGCAATGGAAACAAACATCATTTTTAATAGGAGATACATCTTCACATGGTGGATTTCCCATTGCTATGTTAGTTTACCGGAGTGTAGATTCCTCCAACAGTGGAGCTTTGGAAGATTGTTTTTTTTTGCGGGTTGTTGAGGTGAAACATCTCCCTGGTTATTTGAAAGGATGGATGTTTCGATGAAGGCAAGGAGTAAAGAAGTTAGTGTCAAAGATGATACGGTTGATGATTCAAAAATCCTTTGCGCCAGTTGCTACATATTGTTGATGGAAGAAATCCCAAACAACTACCTGGGACGTATCAAACTTTGGAAATACTGGGTTAAACTACCTTTCCCTCAACGGGTTAGCCGGATTTTTAGCCATCAACAGTAGTGTATCTCATGACCCACCAGTTTTATACATCCCAAGTGGTCGTTTGTTTTATTTCCATCAACAGTGTGTCCTCAAATTTCCACCTGGATGTGGTAAAAATTTTGGTTGAAACACAAACGGTGCAGCATTAGCAGCTTAAGCAGTTTATTCAACATAGCTACGGGGTTCGAGACTTGGTAGGATTTGTGAACCTACTGTAGGTTCAGCGCGTTCTGTTTTTGTGTTTTCATGGGTCAAAAGGAGAACATGGTTTCCTCCAAGAAGACAAAGATGGACCTGAATAAACAACACATACATGACAAATTAGGTAAATAAAATAAAACCTTAGGGAAATATTTCCAGCATACTATTATCTAAGTGTTTGTTTGCACCTTTTCTCCATCAGTAGGATGTTTAGTTTCCTGGGATTAAACTTGTTCATGTTAAATAAAGGCCCAGAAAGATGTTTCTCTCTCGTCACAAGTAGAGTTGATATCCCAGCTTACTCAAAGTCGATTCTAAGATAAACTTCAAGACATCTGATGTCTAGTATTTGAATTCGTTACTTAGCAATCAATATCACAAGCCACAATTCACATTTGTTAGGTGTTTTTTGTCAGCAATCCTTGGTTTGCTTAAAGTTACTGTTTTCCTGTATGAATCATGAGGCTCTTGGTAGTCAACTTGGGTATCCTAATTCGCATGACGAATTCCGATGCTTGAAGCAATTTTCTAGACCATTTTTGGTAGTCCTGGTAGTTGAAAGGACGCCCGTTTTTTAGATACTTTGATTCTCAGATATTCGTCCCCGGCCCCCTTTTTTTTTCAAATTTGACCATAAAGTTTGTAGAAAGGAATCTGGCTTACTTTCCTAGGATTTTTTTATTTCTCTCTTTTCTCGTTCCATTTCTAAGTATGGGTTTCATTTAAACCAATCCAAACCTCATCACTGAAACATGATGACTTGAGGGTCAGAATCATTAATGCAATGCAAGGAGAAAGCATCTTGGAGAAAGCAGGGGAGAGTTGCTCCTACCTTGCGTTGGTTGGTTGGGTGTTGGGTGTTGGATAAAGAGGTTGTCTTTATATGTTGGAAACTCACAGGTGGTAGATGTGATTGGATTGGATTGATGCATGGTTCACTCAAATGGTTTGACCAGGACGTCCGGGTCTTGAGCTGATGAATCATATGTTGTATGTAGGTATATTTCAAAATATATATGTATATATTTACGTATACATATACATATTATGTGGCATTGGAAAATCGACGTAGTTTACCCATTCGTGCAGTACTTGAATGGTTGTGATTTTCTGTGAAAATGACAAAAAGACTTGAGGAAAATTTGAAGGATTTGCTTTGCAGTGAAGTGTTTTTTATCGAGGGGGAAAATATATTACTTTTGGGGAATATACCTAGATTGGCGAGAAGATGATGTTTCCAATGTTCAACCAACTTGCGGTTCTCTTTGTATTATTGTTTACCTGTCAAATCAGAAACTAGAGCCCCACAATGCTGCTGTTTTGGTCCGGGTTGAAGCTTCAGAAATTGACGGTGATGTGACTGTTACCAAACCTTGTAAGTCATGTTTTAGATGGTGTATTCCCTTTCTTCAAAAATGAAGTTGGAAACCGTGCCCTTCAGTAGGAATTTATGTTTTTTGTATGAAAACATGTTCCCTTTTCATCGTGTTGTTTAAGTGCAGTTCTTGAACTTGAAACTCAACTAAGCAACCAAACAAAACCTGGTTGGTTACGGCATATAGGGGATTATACTGTTAATAATCCATAATAAGGATCCCTATTTAACAACCAGTAAAATGGAAAGTAAGAGGTTTTTTTCGCAGCTCACGGAAGATTCTTTAAAAAAAGACCTGTAGACTTCATCCATTCGGCCTTGCTAGCGAGGGCCCCCTCCTTTCTTTGTGTTTTGTTGACTTGAATGCTTGTTTTATGGCCCATCAACCAAGCCCCTCTAACGGTCTAACGTACACCCCACCCAGAAAGCAGGCCTTAAGGGCTTATTAACCATTGCCTTCCCTTAAGGGCGGCTATTAAACCCTTATTTCTGAGGGGGGTACGTTAGGGGTAAGTTGACTATGGCATAACCTGCTTCATAGATCAAGGTCATAGATTTATATACCTCCCGAAGAAGATGACGGCTAAAGAACCTGAAGATCACCCCGAAATGAAAGGGAAAATCATCTTCCAATCAAACCTCTTTTGGGGGTGTTCCATGATTCGTTTTTCGGGGGTGTATGGAATTGTTTTTATTATTTATGGTTGGGATCATCTTGAAACTCTAACACTCCTCACTTTTATTGTAAGATGAGCAATGACAAAACCTGGTTGGTTAGGGTATATAGGGTCCGTAGCCATTTTCGCTCAAGCCCTGAACTCTCATTGAGCACTTTCTGCAGCACTCCTTCCTCCCTTCAAGGTCCAAGCATGGCTGCGTTCCAAGCTGTGACAGCTGCAATTGCAATTGCTCTGCCCCCGGCGGTTGCAGCAGGTTGGAATGGCGCGGATGGACATGTGACTGTTGCATCGACTGTCGATCATGTAAAGGTCAAAGACAAGATGGTTGTCGACGGGCCGCGTACCAATGCTCGCCGAGACCCTTGCATGGCACACATTCACAGGTGCCGGAGCTCCGGCGAACGTTGTCCCAATGACTCAGGCATTGTATGACCAGTGCAGGGAGTTTGATAACTCGACAATCGCGCTTTCAAAATCATTATCGGTGTAACATATATTGCGATTGTGGTGCTGTTGTTTCATGTTGTTTCCATTATGTCCAAATTGCTTGACCTCAGACCATTGTGTCTGCGGTGGTGGTTAAACAAACACGCCGACATTTGGAATGTGATTTTACGGCACATTCACAGCCGGCCAATAGGTTGCATCAATATACACAAAGTGTGTGCACATCAACGCATGGAAGATTGCGTTGAAAAATGGCTCGGAAATGCTAACGCACATGTGTGTAGCCTGGTTAGAAAATACGTACGAATCAATTATCAACAACAAGTGGGTAGCGCTACATCATTTCCATGTCTATCTTGCTGAAGTTGCAGATCTTGTACTCCAAAAGAGAAGACAGAACAGAATCCAGACTGCCAATCAGAATAGTGATAGTCCCAGTCTGGAAGATTTTAGCGATGAATTAGTTAAAGGTCCCTTGAAGATCCATCATATCACTTCAACCCCTGAAGATATGGAAAGCCGCCCATATACACCTGTATTTGCACAGCGGGTGCTTGATTGGTTTCAAGAATTGGAGTGGCCAGACGAAAACATGGCCGGCCATGACAGTAGACCATGTCCTCTACTTGAGCTCTACACAGATTTTGCGTTGTCAACACAGACGCTGGCACCAGCACAACTTATTCCCAAGGCCATTTGCGTGATCTGTATTTAGAAGCGTGTTTGGCTCTCGCATCGCAGTCAAGGGTGTGGACAAGGGCTTTTCGATGGTGTGCTGCACATAGCTCAGCTGGGGAATTTTTTACGCGCAAGGGTATGTTTCATGCATCCGCAAGCTGGTGTTCAATTGCGACCCAAATTTGTCATTGGTGATCGAATTTGTACATTGCTGCACAGTTGTTTTACAACTGGTGGTTTTCTAAGACATAACCTGACGAAAGACTTCGTCATTTCTTCAGCTGGTGGATGATTTTGGCCGTTTGTACATCTTCTGAGGCCAGCCGGCCGGTTGGGCGTGGTAGGTTCCAATTGGCCGTCCTCTGCAGTTTGATTTTGGAATTGCACATTCTTCACACTCCGTTGGGAGTTTGTACAGCCGACCACCTGGATTCGGCATTACGGGTCAATTTTACAAAGGTTAGGGTATATAGGGGATGAACTGCTACCCAGTTATGTGGGGATTATTTCCTAAACCATTTAATAAGGCTCCTTATTTTTACAAACCAGGATTCAGTGGAAAGTAAGGGGCCCCGGCTTTATTTGTGGCTCAGATCAAGCCTTTGGGGAGAATTTCGTCAATTTTTTTTGTCGAATTTGTCGTCACTTAGGTGTCTGAACTTCACTTACTTCCTCCTGGAAGTATTTCAACACATGTGCGCCATGGGTTGAAGATTACGGAAGCACCATTGTTTCCCTTTGAGGCACGTGGCCTCGGTTTTGGAGGGGAAGTAAAGTTTTTTCCGATGGCATTTTGGAACAAGGTGATTGGATCCATGGGTTAATTTCACCCGAACTTCCCAGGAAGCCCAATAGTTCTCAAATAAGGTAGTGCTTGAATAAGCTATGCTCATTTAAGAATCATAGTCTGGAATAAGAACTATAGATTTAAGTACTATTGGGGCGCCTTTTTGTCTATGTTTTGTTTTCAAAAGTCTTTTCAATAGCATTTTTCTTGATTTTTGAAAGACTTTTTATTTTGTACATTTTGATCGAAAAATATTTTTAGAATTATAGAATTCTGTTCAACCTATCTTGCAGTAGTTTTCATCCTTGACAGGAGTCTTTAATCTCCTTGACAAGAATCTTTAACTCTGTAACAAACCTAGTAACCTCTACAATAACTGTCCCCGTTGACAAATTTGGAATTCCTTGGGAGGAGTCTTTGACTCTTTGACAATCCAGTAAAATCTGCAGGGAAATTTTGAAACTCTTTGACAGGAGTCTTTAACTCCTTGACAAACCTGAGTAACCTTTGCAAGAAGGTGGGTAAAACAAATGCGCTCATTTTTTTCACTCCTCGGGATTGTATCACCAAATTGGTTCAAAACTGTGGTAGAAGTGCATCAAGTCATGGCATGGGCAAGAGCATTGCCTGTGCCTCTGTGCACCACAGTGGCAACTGAAGCAAATGACCGTCCAAGAGCCACCTAGCATCATTATGTTCGTCACAGCTTTGCCACAATAAATCAAGCCAGTCTTGGAGCTATTCACAAAAGGCATTCGATTGCACCAAAGCACCCTGGAGTATTTGCCTTTTTCAGTTGGGTCAGCATTCTGGAAGGCTTCCATTTCAGAAGTAAGGTCATCAGCCTTTCTTTTCTTGCTGGTTTCCACAGGCAAAGTTTCACCAGGGGAGTCGAGCTCTGTGCTGTCAGACTGTTCCAAACCAAGCTGATTGTCAGGCAGAATCTCAAAAGGAATTGTTGGGCTCACAGTAGGCTGCAAACTTTCGCCACTGGCTTCAGCGCAGTCCTCTGCAGCATTCAGCTGCCCACTGCTGCTTGCCATGGCCAACTACAAGCTATAGGTTGGAGGCTAAGACACTGCAGGCAAATGCAAAATTCATTTCCCTTACACAAAAACTGGTCCAATCAAGGCAAACATTTCTTTTGTGAGGAGATCTTGCACCTCCTGTTGTGAGGAGATCTTGCACCTCCTTTGCGAGCAAATGTTCCTCCTCTCACCTTTTTTAAGTTCACAAAATGGGAAGGCTGTACTTGATAAAGAATCTGTTGAAAAAGGGCATGCCAAGGGCATGAGGATTGGATTTGCCTGCTTTGTTGGCAGCCATGCTAGACACTTCCCCACCCCAGCTTTCATCTCTGTAAGTCCAGGTGCTGGATGGTGCTGTATTTGCTGTTAAACACATTTCGAGAAACATGTGCAATTTGGGCTTGACTTTAAAATATCTTTGGCCAAGCTTGTCAAAATGTTCATTCAAGGAAACATAAAATAAAGCAAATCGAGTGGATTGCTTTTGCAGTTCAGCAGCATTGAAATTGTCCATGCTCAGCTGCTGATAACATTTGTCTAAGGCCACTGCAGATTCGAAAAGTTGTTTCTCCAAGACATTATTTTGATCCAACAAATCTCGACCAACCAGGACAGCGAATGGAATCAATGCCCTGGACTCCCCTGCTTTGGCTCGAAGTTTTGGAAATTTCACTTTGCTGCCATCTGATGTGCTCAGGAGCACGCTGGGTTTGAATTGGTCCAGTCGAGATTGAATGTCATGGCCCTGATAGAAAAGCTGCATTCGAGTGCAAAAATGCTGATATTTCTCTGCCACTGTGCCAGTGAGCTTCTGGTCGATCAAGTACTTGAAGAAAGAACCTAAAAAGTCGAGGGAAATTCCCAGATCAGCTATATGGAGCCAGTCCAAAGTGATGAGATCAATATGGAAGAAGGGCGCCCCAAACGAGGGTGAAACAGATTTCAGCTGCTGCAAGCTCTGCCAATGGTTCTTTCTGTTGGCAAGCATTCTCCAGGATGCGCTTGTGCCCACTTCCTTCAGATTTCCTGGCACCATGTTGCATTTCCAACAGCAGGAGCCTGACTCATTCCAACCAGGAAGATATAGGACATTCTTGTAGAATGACCAGTCTCCTTTAACCTGGCAAAGCAGAGCCCTAACTAGTGGCTTGCCTGCTTTTTTTTTTCGATGGTTTTCCAATGCAGCAAATGCAGTACCATCATGCCTATTGGCTGGCCACAACCCTGAGGCTGCAGCCTGCAGCGACCACTTTAGGATACCCCAAAGGGAATCCCATGTCTCTTGCTTCTGCATCCAGTGCTTTGGTACCACTGCAACTGGAAAGCGCATTGAGCTGGAAGCAACACTTAATATCTGTAAAGATATAACTTCAAATGATTTGCTTCGATCGCTATTATAGGGCACCCCATCAGCCCAAATGGAACACCCAATAACTTTGCTCATATCTGCAGACAATTGAGCACATGCTTTCTTCAAATGGTTAAAAGGTGTTGGATCCAAAAGCGAATGGTCGAATAACCCAGATTCTAAAGGGTTGTGCTGATATAGAGCATCCAAAAGCTCATGAGGCAACAAAACAGGAATCTTGCCAGTGGATTCCAAGCCTGCAGAAGGAATGTGAATAGGTGCTTCGAACATGTACACCTTTGGCCAATGATTTCCTTCGAGGGCCTTTCGCAGCACATTCCTTTTCACATGGTTGCTTCTATCAAACTTGTTGTGTTCAGCTGGGTGCAAATTCGCATATTCTTCACATCCTCTGGCTCCACTGGCTTGGGCATTGTTAAAAAGCCCTGTTGCTCTCTCAGCTGGAATGGTTCCAGAAGCTAGCAAATCCACAATGTCTTTCTTCAGTCTCTTTTCCTCAGGAACATGGCTAAAATCTGTCTTCCTTTTTGGAAGCATCTCTGTATAGTCAGTTGATTCTGAGCCCAGAATCCTGATGCTTGGTGAATGTTTGTCACAATGTGCTTTCTTGGATTAAGACAAGGAGAGGCTGGACCTCCTTGGAGAAAACAAATGATATCCTGGACCTTCTTGGAAAAAAGGTGGTATGCTAGACCTCCTTAGGAAAAAAGAGGAGGTTCTTGATCTCCTTGGAGAAACAAATCATATACTGGAGCTCCTTTGAAAAGAGGATGCACTTGATCTCATTTGGGAAAAACATGAAGACAAGATAATATGTTAGACCCCCTTGTGAAAAAGAGGAGATTCTTGATCTCCTTGGGGAAACAAATCATATATTGGACATCATTGGAAAAAGAGGATGCACTTGATCTCCTTTGGGGAAAACATGATATACTGGACCTCCTTGGAAAAACATAAGAGATCTTGCACCTCCTTGGGAAAAAGAGGAGATTCTTGATCTCCTTGGGGAAAAAGGATTATACACTGGACCTCATTGGAAAAAGGAAAAATTCCATCGCATCCTTGGTAATTTTCCTGTGGGGAACACACCAAGCACAGATATCAGCTGCAGATTGTTTTTGGCTGCCACAAGAGTCAAAATATCTCTTGGATTTGGAGTTTTGCTACAACCATCAGCACTCAGGTGGTCTTGGAGCACCATCTCTTGACTTTCTTCATGTATGTCGACAACCCCTCCATTTGGGCTTCAGTCTCTGTGATGCCTTCCAAACATTTCAGTTTACGCACATTCGCATCAAACTCATTCTCCTGGACCAACTCCATCTTCATTTGCCTTTCTCGAAGGTCACTCAAAGCTTCTGTTGCCATCTTCACCTTGTGCTTCACTTCTTCCAAATTGGTTTGCTCAAAACTTGGCTTGCTTTGCAACAGAGAGTAACAGTCCTCCAACTCATTCACTTTGCGTCCAAACTTGGATCTTTCCACTCTCCATTTGGAAAGCTTCAGGGTGAATTCGATGTACTCTGGGTTTTCTTCTTTCACAGGAGGCATTCCAGAGGTGCTTGATGAACCATCATTCAAGGCTGTTGCCTGGTTCTTTTTAAACTGTCCACCAGCAGTAATGCGATCAGTTTCTGCATTGGTGACTGTCAACTCATCAGCCTTTCTCTTTTCATACCTATATCGAACCTCTTTAGCTTCCTTCAAAGCTTTTTGTCTTGGCTCTGTTTCATCCCACTTGTCATCTTGAGGGCAATGGGAAAGAATCAAGTCCAGTATTGTCTTTTCGTTTGGGTCTTTCATGTTCAATCCTTCTTCTTTGGCAATTTCGAAACGACTCATATATCCAGATTGAGCAGTAGCCTTTTCAAGTTGAGTGCTCTCAACCAGTTTTTGGCGATCAGCCCATCTTTGACATGTTTTGTCCATTGTAAATTGCTCCAACATTTCATTCTTTCCTTCTGAGTTTTTTGGTAGCTTTTTGTATGCTTCAAAGAAATCAACTTTGCACTGTAGTTGTGCCTTCTCTTCTTCAGAAACTTCAACTTTGCCATCTGCAGCTGCTGCCAATTTCTTCTTCGCATTGGTTGCTTGGGAAGCCAAGTTGGATTGCTGCAAAGCCTTGTCTTTGGCTTTGGCTTTGGCCGCGCTTTTTTTGGCTGCCACTGTTTTCTTTGGAGCCATGAACCCAACAGCACAACAAGCAACAAGGTAGGTCAGCAGGAACATGGCAACAGAAATTCAGGGGGAAATCAATGATCAACTTGAGACCTCAAAAGCTTCACCAAATACTTTGAATCTTCAATATCAAAAAATATTAGACTTGCAAATGTTCTTGAAATGAATCCATTTTTTATCAATGAATTTGATCACCAAAAATATGGATTGAAAAAAATTTGAAAAATGCATAAATGAAAAAATGATTTCACTTGAATTGAATTCAATGGTAAATGAAAAAAACACAATTTGATAAAAACAACAATGAATTTAATTCAATTTAATTCAATTAAATTCAATTATAAATTGGTTTTAACTTGTACTTAAAAGGAAAACCAATATAATTGAATTTAATTGATTTTTGTTTTTCTCAAATTGTGTTTTTTCTCCAAGACCTGAAACATGTGCTGAATGATTCCATTGATATAGGAAAATCTTGTTTCTCCTTTTTGTTTGGAAGGAGATTTGAAATCTCCTTGAACATTGGTGGAAAAAAAATTTGTTTGTTTCACCTAAATCCCAAAAATGCGCATCATATCATTGATATAGGAGAATATTGTTTCTCCTTTTTTTTTGCCAACTTGAACCATTTTTTGGAAAGAAGATTTGAAACCTCCTTGGAACCATCCCCAAACAAAACAGGAGTTAGGAGATCTTACACCTCCTTCTCTGTTCTTAAACAAATAAACAGTGTTAGGAGATCTTACACCTCCTTCCCAACCAACATACACCCAGTCAGTCTTTTTGTTTTTTCACCATGGAAGATTCATGCACTCAAGATCTTCTTCTCTTTGGAAGGATCTTCATCCTTTTTGGAAGGATCTTCATCCTTTTTGGAAGGATCTTCATCCTTTTTGGATGGATCGTCATCTTCCTCTTCAGGTTCTTCATCTTCCAAAGGTTCAATGCGCACTGTGCTTTCTCTGTGGATGGAGCATGCACTAGCTGCCATCAGCAAATCATCTAATCCTACACTTTCTGCCAAGCCAATCCTTTCATTTAGGAACACCAGCTGATTCATAGCGAAGGCAGCATCCCAATTGGGAGAACCTGCAGGGTTCCCATTATTAAACAAAATACAGGAGATCTTGCACCTCCTTTTCATAAAAACAGCATTAATAGAATTTCAACCCCAACCCCAACCTCTCAGCAGTGCTAGGACTGCATTAATACGATTTGCAGTCACTTGGTAGCTCTGCTGTGACCCCTCTGGTACTGCTAGCGCTGCACCCATTGCACCAGTTCCATCACCGCTATCTGCCCCTGGTGCTGCTGGTTCTGGTGTTGCACCAGCATCTTGTCCATCTGCAGCTGGTGCTGCTGGTGCTGCTGCTGGTGCTGGTGCTGGTGCACCAGTGCCATCTTGTCCATCTGCAGCTGTTGCTGCTGGTGCTGGTGCACCAGTGCCATCTTGTCCATCTGCAGCTGGTGCTGCTGATGCTTGTGCACCATCTGGGTTGCTCGGCGGCAAGCCCATGGGACTGGTGTTCGTTCCTGAGAGGATGGGTTGTGTTTGAAAAGGAGATTTCCAAACGTCTCCTTGCTAGTTGAAAAAACATGGGAAATAAATAGAAGATCTATTAATTCATGTTTCTTTGGATAACCACCAGACAAGAAACCTTGGCCAGTATTTTGGCGTTTGTGCCATCCATGCTTCTTTGCCCAGAAGTCGTTTTGCTGCCTTTTTTGACCTGAGTGAAAACATATAACTACAAACATGTTATTGCAATTTGTTGACAAGCAACCCCTATTTTTTTTGACAAGCAACCCCTATTTTTCTGCCAACGTTGATTGGTTTTCCACCACATAGTTGCAGAGATGTCCTGCTGGGCACTTCCTGCCCAGCTTCGCTGGGGAACTTGCAAGTCGAACCCTGGTCTATATATCGAATCCTTAGTTGACCAAAAAGTCTAGAGTCTACAATACACAGATGCAAAAAGTCAGGAGATCTTGCACCTCCTTTTTGAATAAACATAGGAGATCTTGCACCTCCTGGTTTTTTTACATCACCCCAAAACCAGGAGATATTGCACCTCCTTCTGCATTATACTTGTACCAAGAAACTGCGCACCTAGGGTTGAGGCATGCATTCTCACGCCAATAGGATTGGCAGTGGCACTTGTTGCAGCGCCGAAGCCATTGCCCCTCCACAGGGTCACTCCCTGCAGCAGGTGTTGGTGCTGCTGGTGCTGGTGCTGTTGCACCAGTACCATCTTGTCCATCAGCAGCTGGTGGTGTTGCTGCTGGTCCTGGTGGACCAGTACCATCTTGTCCATCAGCAGCTGGTGGTGTTGCTGCTGGTGCTGGTGCTGTTGCACCAGTTCCATCGACTGCTGCACCAGTGGGACTTGGTGGTTCTGTTGTTGCAGCTGACTTTGGTGCTGGTGGCATTTGCTGGGCATATTGGCGCCATGGTGGAATTGCAGCCACCTGTGATTGCTGCATCTGTGCCTGCTGCATGAGGTACATTTGCTGCAATTGCAGCTGCCAGGCTTGCATTTGCTGCTGATCCATGGCATGCTGATTCTGCACCATGCGCAGAAGTGTCCTGAACAACTGGGCTTTAAATTTTCCTTGGTACCCACAAGAAAAAAAGATATCTTTGACCTTTTTTGTTCATTACCCACATGATTCAAACAAGAAAACCTGCTTATCCCCATGGCCTCATAATTTCGTCCAATGGCAACTCTCGAGAGCTGCTTGCACTGGAGAGCAAATTCCCCATGGCACTATTTCTACAACAGTCTCGAGATTTCACACCTTGTTCCAATCTAGCTTGTGCCAGACTTTGCTCGAACAAAAACCTTCAAAAAACAATGAAGGATGACAGAATTCATCCCTGAAACTCACTTTTTTATTTAGAGGAGGAACTGAAAAAACACAACCATCCCTGAAACCATCCTTTTACTTAGAGGAGGAATTGAAAAGACATGCTACAACCTTCCCTGAAACCCTCCTTTTACTTAGAGGAGGAATTGAAAAGACATGCTACAACCTTCCCTGAAACCCTCCTTTTACTTAGAGGAGGAACTGAAAAAACATGGCACAACCATCCCTGAAACCTTCCTTTTACTTAGAGGAGGAATTGAAAAGACATGCCACAACCATCCCTCAAACCTTCCTTTTACTTAGAGGAGGAATGAAAAGACATGCCACACCCATCCCTGAAACCCAGAGGAGGAATTGGAAAGACATGCCACAACCATCCCTGAAACCCTCCTTTTACTTAGAGGAGGAATTGGAAAGACATGCCACAACCACCCCTGAAACCCTCCAAAGACATGCCACAACCATCCCTGAAACCACCCTTGAAAAAATACCCAGAAAAGTATTCTGCTTTGCAAGGTTTCAACTTAATGAGGTTTGATTGACATGTCCAAAATGTTTTTCTTCAGACTTGTCTTCTGTGCTGTCTTTGCTGGTGCAAATGTGAAACAACTTAAGCGACTCAAATCGAACAGGCTTGTATTTGGTCATCCAACACATCACAGGCCTCTTTCTCTGAGGCCTTCTGGGCATTCAACTTGGCAATGGCTTCTCTCACTTGTGCCATTGCCTTCTCAGTGTCGATGTTCCTCATGCTTCTGCTCCAAATTTGTTTTTTGTCGCCAAATTCTCTCCTCAACCCCAATGAAGCATATTTGCGGGTTTTGGAAACCTTGTAATGCTCCAATTTTTAAGTCTTGGAAACATTCGAAAGAGAGGCAGAAACAATTTCTTCAAGTTGGTGATCTGGTGCAATTTCAGCAGGAAAATGTTCTGGCTTGCTGCCAAGTGCTTTGCTCTTGCCACCAGCCTTTGCCCTGGCAGCTGGCCTTTTGCCAACTGCTTTGGCTTTGGCAACACCCTTTGCTCCACTGGCTGGCCTTTTTAAGGCACAGGCTTGCACTGATTCCAAGGCTAAGTTGGGAATTTCAGTGGTGTGCTCAAGGCCTTGGAATGTAAATTCCAAAAACCCATGTTCTCCAGCTGAAGTAGTGCACACATGGTGGCCTCCTTTTTTATCCACTACCACCATGGAGCATTGCTGCTGGTCAAAAAAGCTTGCAGCGATTTTTTGAGGTGGAGGTTTTCCATCCTTGTATTCCTGTGACGATTCAACTTCTAAGAAGTCTTCTTGAGAACTTTCGACAGTTTCTGCTCCCCAAGCTGCTAAGATACTTTGGCGCTTGCTGGCAGATGCACCTTCTGAAGTCGTTTTTCTTTTCGAAGAACTTGCCACTGCAGCCTTCTCCTTTTGAGGAGTCTTAGCCTTTTTTTTCTGAGGAGACAGCTTTGAGGCTCCTTTCCACAACACACACTTCTGCACTGGCAAGGTCACCTTTGCAGACTCTCCAGTCTGAAAACATTCATATAGGCGTGCCACAGATGGTTCAGTCTTTGATCCACTGCTCATTTTTCTCCCCTTTGATCTGATGTACTGGGTGAGAAAACAACTTTTTTTTGACCACTCGCGAGCATCATTCACTGAAATACCATCGTGAGCCTTCAGAACTGTTCTTTCCAATTGTTTGGAGCTTGGCCTCAAGGTCAAGCTAAAAAGCTTCAGCAAGAAATTCTCGTACTGGCTCACCAAGAAGTCAGGGTCAGTGGATTTATCACCTTTAAAGGCACCACCACCCAAGTTTGAGGACAAGTGCTGCCTCAAACACAAAACAAGTGCAGCATCATCTGCTGTGTTGCTCACACGACCTTGCGCCATGGTTTGAACCAAATCTGCAAATTGAGAAAGTTTTGGCACAAAGCATGGAAAGAAAAACAAATCTAGCTCCTTGAAGAGAACTTGTGATTGCCAACAGGAGAAACAAATCTCCTTTCTTCAAAAATCACTCCTTTTATGTTTTTTTCTTGGCTGTCATTGAATGGGTTTTGCCTTCCATTGTTCTTCTTTGTTCCACAATATTCTTGTTTTGAAACTTTTGCCAAAAATAACCTATATTTAACATAAAGTTTTTGTAAGGTCGAAAACAAAGGATTTTTATTTTGCCTAAAAAAACAATAGTCCTTAAATAAGGCCATAGTCCTTAAAATGAGGTCATAGTCCTTCAAAATAAGGACTATAGTCCTTAAATAAGGACCAATAGTCCTTAAATAATGGAATAGTTCTTAATTAGAGACTTTTGGACCTTAAATTTAAGGACTATGACCTTCTTTAAGGACTATGATCTTACTTAAGGACTATTGGGCTTCCTGGGTGATGTCCTTGTGATGAGTTCTGGGACTACGATCGTGGTCGGAAGAGGCTACGACGACACCACGCTACTTGAGGACTGAATTTTTCGGTCACGACTATGACGGAGCTTTTGGCAGAGTAGTCCGGAACAGAGGTGGAATCTGCTAGGAATCGAACTACTTTGTCAATTTGGATGGCCGAGCGATTTGCTTTGTGGACAACTGGACACACAGGGAACCCCTAGATCAACTCAGACCTTATGTCTGCGACACTGGGGTGGGGTTTCACGGACTTCGTGAAGAGAGGAGGAGAAGACCTTGCTCTGCCACCGGATCAAGATGAGGACCGTGGCTCTGAGGGTGAGGAAGATGAAGAGGAGGATATGGATACAGCAGAAGAAGGCATTGAAGAAGAGGACGTAGAGGTGTCTAGCACGGCAGAGCCCGACTCACAGGAGAGGGAGAGTCAGGAAGGAGAGCCGGATGCAGCGGTTGCATCTGGAAAAGCTATGGTCGAACTGAGCTGTTCTGCGCGGTGGACTTTGTGTACGGCATCGGCTTCCAGCACGGCGGGCTTTGTGTACGGCATCGGGCTTTCCAGCACGGTAGACTTTGTGCACGGCATCGGGCTTTCCAGCGCGGCGGACTTTGTGTACGACATCGGGCCTTCTACCACGGGGGATCCGGTACCTTTTCGAAGAGCTCTATGTTCTGGATTATGGCATCGTCCTTGCCGAGACCTTCCGAAGGTCAGCCGGCAGGAGGAGGAGAGGAAAGCAGATCCAGTGGGAAATGTGGGCACTGGGTTCGATGTTGATGATGCCCTACACCGCGGTCGTAGTGATGGCGACGGGACTACTTGGATCGGCTGGTGGTGTAGTAAATGGTTAGCACATTTACATCCTCTTTATAACCCTCTAGTAAACCTTTTC
>OMLO01000925.1_pt1 | contig 21237 bp, 13 predicted proteins | sample 1674811 | NCBI WGS metagenome assembly OMLO01 (sample SAMN06265003, study PRJEB25207) | coral metagenome | isolation source: Coral host | place: Mexico:La Bocana,Puerto Morelos, Mexico | collected 2008-11-13 | reverse complement strand
CGGATGGTTTTCTACTATATATCGACCATCCTCAATGTCGTTACCTGCTGCACGTGTTTAGCACGTCTCCGCAGAGTACATTCCATCTTGTGGTTATTGCCGCGAGTTCCCGTCTCGTCTTCTCCTCTCTGTTTTTGGGTATTTGCTCTCCCTGTAAGTTTGCATTGCCAACCTTAACCACCTGATTAACTGTGTCCGCTTGAGATATGATTTCGCTGATTAAGCTCTTAGAGAAGAAAAAAAGAAGGAAAGTTTGCCTCTGACAAGCTATTCATAACTTTATTATATGGGTTTACGATAATATTAATCGCTACTACTGCTACTGCTGTTGCTGTTGTTGTTGTTGTTGCTGCTGTCATAGTTGCTGTTAGCCAGGTTTCCGTATTTGAAAGCTAACTGCCATTCAATATTACTAAATTTCGTTTTCTCCTTCTCTTTTGATTAGAACACACTCTCTTGGCGTGGTTATAAATCGAACCGCTGCTTAGGAATAGCCAGGTCTTTCATTTGAGTGGTAATAGTAATAGTAGTAGATTGATATAGGATAGTTTTCATGTGTGAATGTGCAAATACGTCTTGCTATTCATCTCGGAGGTGGTTCGAACGACATCCGGTAAAGGCGCTTCAAGCAGCCACTGACCTCATCCAGCTATCCAAACCATGCTTAAATTTATCAGGTCCTCCTTGTTACACAAAGGCGAAGATACCGGCGGTAGAAATTAATTTCAGTCCGGGAATTAAAGGAACAACAGCACAAGAGATCGGGACAAAGAAATATTACCTTGTAATTTACAATATCGGCTTCTATTTTTTTAAAGTGAATGCATTTTTTGGACTTCCTTCTTCTTCCAACCGAAGCTCCTTGAATCTTCGATTCTCCGGCATTCTTTTGCTTCTGGATTTCTTTCATTGTTTCCAAAGCCCTGTAGTCAATAGTTACATGCGAAATCAACCAAGTCTTTCAGAAGACCTCTACAAAACTGAGATCAGCTTTATTAGCAAGTATTATTATTTTAGAATTACTGAAACAGGTGTTTCAAGTATTACCTATAGTGTCCTCCCTGTTAAAATAGTTCTGATTGAACGGTAGTGATTAATAAAATTTTGTCCAGAGAAATCAACTATATAAGTTTTGTGCTTATAGAATATTGAGGAATAGAAAAGAAAAGCATGAGAAAAAAAGTACATCATTCAGTTCTGAAGGCTGAACCACTCTCTGCACAAAAACACGCTGTAAGAAAAAAACGGTTTCTTCTACCTTTCAAGTTTTTCCAGGCCATCAGGGAGGTTATTTTTAAGAGCAATTTCATCACTTCTTCCAGTTTTATGTGTCCTGAGTGAAGAGATTTTACGGCCCTGAGAAAATTAAAAAAAAAAGCTTGAAGCGCTGACTCAGCAGTAATCGAGCAGACTTGCTGGTCCTTATATTTACCATTTACATGTATGGGTCATAGGCTGTCATAGTCAATATAAGATTAGATTGCATTAGTTACAGCGCACTCGTAGTCACTTTGTTGGACCTCTTGACAAATAGAGGTAAAAGTATTCAAAAGGTATTAAAAACAGGTACAGATATAACAAAAGTAACTGTCAATAACTTACTTTTGATGCAATTTCGTTCGTTGAGAACGTCTGTTTCAAGGCTCTAGTTTCGAGGATCTTCAGGGCACGACTTAACTTGGATAACTGCTCCTTTAGATCCTCGTAAACTTGTTTCATATCGCTGGGTAAGAAAGAAAAATAAATCCATCCTGAATGAAATCTTGAAAAATGATCATACACAGAGAAATAGCCAAATGGAATAAAAAAATCTATGAATATTTGTAAGCAAATACTTCTCAAATAGGTAATTTTATGAATGAGCATTATTTCTAAATTGCTGTTTACTCTGATGTATTTGTTTTCGTTTAATTTGCTACTTGGTACATGTTTGCTCTGGATGGCTTCATTCAGTCAATGGATGGACAAAAGTAGTGAATTTTTCTGGTTAGGGCATCAAGAACTAAGCATTAATATAAATATAAGTTTTGTAAGTTTTATTGGAATTTGGCTACAACAGTCGCCGAGGTTTTATTGGGTAAATTAACTTAGAAGTCTTTTCCTTCCTTTATTTCTGTAAGTTTCTATGGATGAAAGAGTTGATTTCACCGCAGGCGTTTGACGCAAGTCTGTTTATTGCAAATTCCTTCTTGTTACGGAGAATGGGAAAACAAACATAACTAAACGTGATCCCGATCATGTACCACCTAGCCTCCTTATTTCATCTCTAGAACTAAACAGTAAGGTATGACTAAATTTTTTGCGTGATTTTGTTTGAAGTTTGACCGAAACAGTACTCTATTTTATATAGGTGTAATTCTGCAACGAATTTTAATATCCCAGAACAAAACATGATTGACCCACTTGCGCACATATTACCAAAAACTAGCTCATTAGAGGCAACCTTAGCTTTGTCAACTGATGAAGAAATGAAGTCAAAGAATTAGGTAATGTTAGGTAATGTTTCTCGTTTCCGAAATTCCCTCAAATCTTACATAGAAGCACGGGCTTAATTTATTTGGTTATGATAAATTCAATTTTCATGCCTGAACGAGTCACTTTATATATTAACTTTATGCAGGCTCATGCTTTACGCTATCTACAAAAGAACAATTAGGAAACGATTGACGTCAACAAACCAGTGTCGAAATTTCGAAAGTTAATAAAGGCAAAAGATAAGGTAACAGAACGACCAAATGAGCTGTTAGAATAGTACATCACAAAAAAAAAACATTGATAATTTGACCTATATTTGGTTTCATACATTTATGTAAAGTGTCGTCTTTTCAACTTTCAGTTTTTGATAACACAATGCCAGCTGAATTAGTTATTTTTCTTCATTTGGATAAACATGAACACCTTGTCCTGCATGTTTCTGGTAGTCATTCATAATAAAGTTGCTTTTTTATATAGAGAGATTTTAGAATTAAGATGAGAGCTTTCAGAAGATCCAGTGATGTTGTCAAAAAAGTTCGTTTCTTCTAACGCTTGTCAATTAGATCTATAATCAATCGTCTATTTCACGTGGTCATTACGCTTAGCTTAGAGCTAGCTTACAGGTACGCCACAAAATACCTGGGAAAATATGGATAGAAAAATAAAAGCTTCTTAGAAGTATATAAAATCAGGTAAGCTATATTCGCACAATCACACATTACGATATTTCCTAAGCTAACTGTAAGATATATTAAAATTACAAAAATAGTTGAAATTGTTGTACATCACACTCGCACTTGTAGTCGCAACATCAGACATCACCCACATCCACACACACACTTATAGTCCTGTAAGATTTAATGCTTTTAATTTGTCTTGTCTTGTCTTGAATTGAAAGCCGTGTAATTTTGAATTTTTCGAGACTCGTCTGGTATGGAATTCCACAATTTCGATGCAGTGTGTCTCCATGATCTTAAGCCCTAAGTTGTTGATTTCACTTTTAAAGTGGAGCGCTAATGTTAGCAACTCAGGCAAGCTTGGAGGCCAAGTATCGCCGACTAATATCTTAAAAAAAGGTGGATAATATTTTCGCTAGCCCTTGTTTCCGGAGACTCAGGAGGCCAATACGCTTTAAAAGTTCCTCGAAAGGAGTGGACTTATCCCTAAAAACAAACCGGAGTGCTCGTTTGTTTACCATTTCCAACTTATCAGCTGACTTCTCATGACAGAAATGCCACGTTTCGGAACAATAATTAAAATGTGGTAGTATGAAGGCCTTAAAAAAGTCGCTCCTAGCCTCAAAAAGGAACAGTTTCTGCATCCTTTTTAATACCGCGATATCGATGCAAGTAGTAATGGAAATATGTTTAATTACACTCACTGGAGTGGAATGACAGTGTTCACAAGATTGCCAACGCATGACATTTTGGTTCCCTATAAAAGCTCCCCGTACAGCTATAATGAATTTAAAGAGGCCACTCAATGGTAAAAACAGTTACAATCAGCAACAAGAAACTTAGGTCACTTAGGCCACTTAGTGATAGAAACCAAACACGATCAGAGATTCTTACTGATTTCATGGTTAGATGATTCCAACATTTGCAATCAGTGAAGCTTGAATGTCAGTTTCAGTTCGACCTTTATTTTTTGTTTCTATGGATGAACGAGTCGATTTCTAGTTTGACGCAAGTCTGCATATCACGAATTCCTTCTTGTCCACGGAAAATTGGTAAACACGTTTTCGATCGTGCACCAAGTCTTCTTCTGATTTCAAGATACTGACTTTTCCTCAATAAACGCTAAAGCAGTGAACTGTTTTCACTCAATTTGAAACTCCTTTCTGAAAGCGCACTATAAATTACCCCAAGCGCTGTCTGTGCACTTCCGCGCCATAACTGACTGGAATGAGCGAGAACAATTATGGTTTGGCCTGTATTTGAAAGCGGTTTGTTAACACAAGAAAACAGGGTTAAAAACCTGACATCCGAGACTGTGTAACGAAACGGAACTAAGGGCAACGGAAGGCTATACTACTTTAAATACGATTAGTTCCTTTGTTGTCCTGGCAATATTGACAGAATATTCATTTTAAGAGTTTGGTTTGCGATACATTCGCTCAATTAGGTGACTGGTGTTAATACGAAAAAGTGTACCCTACATTTCAAAATCGAACAGAAAGCACACTTCAGTATAGCCAGACACAATTCGAACACGCCGGTTAAGTCAATATTACGCAGTGCATAGCTGTTTTACGGTTTGAACATTATTATTACTTCTAGTAATTTCGATTTAAATAGTATATGTTTATTGCTTAAGACAATTTCTTAGATTATTCAGTATTTCGTCAATGCAAAATTCCAAGGGGTCGCGATAACTGTTTCTTTGCAGCAGTGTCCTTGCAGAATGAAAGGCTTGAGTCAAAAGCAGTAAGTTCAGGTATCGTAGTGCATCTTTCATGCTTGCAGTAACACGGGAGATTTTAAAACTTACCTATTCCTGGAAGGCATATCTGTGCCAGTGAAAACAACAATATTTTCACAGGTCGAACGTCTACCAAGTACTACCAAAGGCAGCGAAACAGGCGAACGACAGACATTTAGCAAAACAACAACTTTGCTATACAACGCAGTTATATTAATGACATTTGATGGAACTCCAAAAATGCATACATTTCCTTTGGCTTTATTCTAATCACAAAAATACAAAAGAAATGCTTTAATGAACTATTACAAAACGACAATAGCAGGCAGCTGTAGAATCTTTAAAGACAGTCAAATATATTTATTCTGGAACAATTCCAATTGTTTTGAGAAACAGCGGAATGCTTATCAAATCTTGTTACAATACTGAAGTGACTTTATTTGCTCAAAACAGTGAATGTTTACGAAGAAGACGCAAGAACTAAAATATTGCACGGGCAAAAATGATAATATGACAATATAAAAAGTTGGTGGTGAAATTAACGATTAGCTCCCATCGTTGCATGTCAAATCGTTATGGAGGTAAATTTAAGCAATACCACAAAAAAACTTTTACAAAAGACTACAAAATGGTGTTTCAACATGTAAATTTTCATCTACTCAGAAAACTGGAAACTGATAAACCTGCAAACAACTAACGTTGTTACAGCGGGGTTACAGCACGATAAGAGCAGCATCTTGTTGAAATGACTTTCAAGAAACATAGTGAAATTTATCTGCTTTGCTGATGTCCCGTTGTGTGTTTAGATTAGTTTTAACGTACAGAGCGGAAAATATGCTTTTGATTACATCGGCCCCATGGCGGATAAGAAGTGCCAGAAGTGTGAAGCCTGAGAAGTCCACAGCGGGAGAAAGGTCAAAATAACTCACAGTGCGATCTACTAAGAATATCGCAAACCCGCTTTCCCGTCTGTGCAGAAAAGCTTTTAAGCAAACCCCTTGTAAGAATTCTTTCAATGAAAACCGTACTCCTATAACGACGCAATATTGACCTAACATCATCGCATAAGCAAAGAAAATTTGCCTTTTAAACGGCATCAAAATAAACGCGTGATGTTCCTCCCTTTTGTTTTGCCGTTTTCCGAAGAGAAATAGCGAACATTTTCTCTTTTTTTCCACCAAGTTATGTAAAAAAACAAACTCGAAACAAAAAAATGTAGAATCCATAAAATCATAAAAAAATTCGTTTAGGTCGAACGTCCAGGTCAAATCGAACAGTTATTCGGAGAACTCAACATGATGAGAAAATGCTTCGATGACTTTTATGGTATGATCACTTTATTAGATCCTTGCCCTTGATATCAGTAATAACTTCTCGTTACTGGGGTTTTAAAGATATTTGTATCAGTGCGTTTTGACTGAGAGAAGTTGTAAAACACCAGCATTAGGGTGGTCTCCCCTTGGTAATCAATGACTCTTTCAACATGCCAGCACCCAACTCGGTTACTGAGCCAGATATGCATGAACCACGCTTGAGAACAAATAAAATACAAGTGGAAATTTCTTTGATGCCAATCCTTGAAAAAATATCCCAGGTAATTCCCAGTTCAGTTCAAATAACTTACATGTAGTTAATCGACTTCTACTAAAAGAAAAATCAAACAGATGATTTTTCTTTCTGTGACTCAGGCATACTCGGGAAAAGAGCTCCGAATTCTAGTTTAAATGCTCCTTAGAACTTCAGACGACTGGTTTGATCTAACCTATTAAACTAAGTTAATGACATTTGAGTGGTATTGTAAGATATGGGATGGGATGGCATTACATCACAGTTAAACGACCCTAAATTAGTAGATCAAAACTTTATCAATTGATCTCCACGAAATTAAGAATTATTGATGATCTTGAGACTAATAAACTTTTCCGTTGATATCCTGACGTTTCCTCTAATATCCTCAAATATAAAAGTGTATTACCAAGTGACGGTCTTATCCTAAGATAAAAAAAACATACCTGATCTAAATACATTCAAATTATAGCTTGTAAGTTCGTAAAGAAGTATATATACGTCTCCTTTGAATTACTCACAAAAACAATCATGTATAATAGTAACTCTATATTATTGTAGATGAACATTTGATTCATTGTTTCTTTTTAGCATCAATTGCCACACCCTTCATGTCCCACTCCTTAGTCTGTAACGATGCCAACATGAAGTGAGCCACATCAGCCCGTGACACTGTTCCGTAACCTTCTGGTACAGACTGTCCCTCAGCAAGCAGATAATTGGCCGTAGCAGGATCTTCAAATTAAACAAATCAACTTTAATTAGAATGTATCTAAGGCTTTGTAAATACGTTTCATCCGTGTAAGGCTTTTATTTTATGCAAGAGAAAAACTGTGGAAGGGTCCTTTGTAGCCTTGTTAAGTTGAAGAGTTAATTTGTTAAATCATCCAACATGCATATGCCTAAATATAAAGAAATTTACAACAATAAGAAGACCGTCATTGAATAAAAACACAATAGAGCTGTTTCAGTTGTAACTGATTTTGGAGGCGAAGAATCTCACTCAAACAACAAAGTGGTATATATGGCAGGAAATGTCTGAGTTGGGATTAAAAAATAAAACGCCAATCAGATGATATTCCAAGTAATGACGTAAGAACTTTTTAATTAATGTAAATTTAATTGCCCCTTACCATCAGATAAACAAGGAGGCCTCACAATGGTGTAACAAAGTTTCGACTTCATAACAGTGTTCTCCATCAGAGCCATATCAGGCATGAACGATCGTGCCAATGGCCTTAATAGCCAGTCCATCCATATGGGATTTGACGGATCTTTCTGAGTATAAATGCCAGTTAGGCATACAAGCCTTCCGATGCCTGACCTAGAGGAAACAAAACCGACTGAATGATGAGCGAGATGATTTTTTGGGAAGGTGAAGAAATAGTGCAACATTTACCCATTGTCATTACCACCATCTTATGCTCGAGATCCTATTAATTACTTCTCTCAAAACGATGCTTTTTTCTTAAGTCAGTCCCGTGTATCTATTGAAAGTCTTGGGATTTAGCCGGTATAAATAGCAATACTTTGCCGGCCGGCACAGCTTTCGTAGTGCATCACTGTACCTTGAACTGAGTACAGCGGTGCCACGGGCCACCGCAATAAAACAGGCCTCAAGAACGGGTTCGGCGATGTAAAGGGGGTCTTCAAATAAGAAAATGACTGACTGACTGAGTGTTTGTTCGGACCAGAATAAAGCGAGAGAGTTGATAAGAGAGCTAACGTGAAATCGTCAATGTCAAACCTACGATACGAAATTCAGTTACCTTTCCATTGCTGTTGCTATTGATGTCATTGATTTGGAGTAAAGAGTTGTTGGTGAAAAGAATGTTCCGTTGTGAAATCCCAGACATGAAAGCACAGCATTCTTGCCTTCAAGAACTGGAACTAAGGACTCTGGGTCAAATACATCTCCCTGAACTACGTCAAGATTTGCATCTCTGTGAAAGTAAAAATTCCTTAGTTGAGGTTAACGTGTTCACCTGGCCTAAATTTCACAAAAACCGTAATAATTTGGTTTATGAATGCTGTTTGGGCAGTCAGTGTTCGTGATAGAAAACGTTTGAAAATGGGAAATTACATTTAACGTTAAAAAGGTACAAAAACCCCCGAATTTTCAGCAGCTCTAATGCTGCCTGGGAAGCGCGGTGGCCGCATAGTTAGTGCGTTCGACATCCGGATCGAGCAGTCCGTACTCGAGCCCTGGCCGGAGACATTCTGTTGTGTTCTTGGACAAAACACTTAACTCTCACGGACCTCAAGGTGCCTCTCTTCACCCAGGTGTATAACTGGATACCGACGAATTTAATGCCAGGGGGAACCCTGCGATGGACTAGCATCCCATCCAGGGGGAGTAGAAATACTCCTAGTCCCTTCATGCTATAGTCTCCCTCGCAGCCGTTTTTAGCATCGTCACGCAACGCTCCTCCCCACAAAGTTTGTGGGGAGGAGCGTTGCGTGACGACGCTAAAAACGGCTGCGACGGAGACTATTCATGCTACAGAAACCGGAGATTAACGCCAGTCTGATGGGCCACTTGGCTCGTACACAGGCTTAAAATTACATGAAAAGTAACCGAAATTTCCTTTTTATTTTAGATACAATTATCTTTTTTAAGCCGGAGACTTTTTATGATTTTTCTCACACTATGAACAAAATCGCAAATAAACATTAAACCACAAAATAGATAATTTTATTTTGAAGCGTTACGTCGTTTTGCAATGCCACGTCATAAGAAAGGTTACAATCACGTACTTCATCGAATAACGTCGAATAATGTGACGACATTGGCTTAAAATAGCCTTGACGTATGCAAATGAGCTAAACTTTGCAACCCTTATTCCTGCTGATTCTACATTATGCGAGTTGCACCTTTTTCATTGCAGATAACAACAAACAACAGTTTCTAGTGAGAACATTGGTGGTTTAAATTTTTTTACGAACATCTCTTTAACACCTCAAGACACCTCGTCTTGTATTAAACCGTATTTCGGATGGCAATTACTAAATATACAAGATATACAATCGTTACGAAACCTAAAGTGAATAAATGTACACATTGCAACTTCTAATTCCTATATCACGATAGATTGCAATATGTCCCTTTGGATATTGCAGGTAAAATGGTATGCACTGAACAACAACAACAGAGGTGTCGAGAAACGGATAACGGAAAAATTGCGCTTATTTAAGTACAAGTAACAAATGTAGGCCACAGGTAAGTCTTAAAAACAAGGTACCTACTTGATAAAAAATTTCTCGGGGTTTCTAACAACAGCGGTGACAGAGTGACCCTTTTTCAGTGCCTGTTGCACCACTTGATGTCCAGTTTTTCCCGATGCGCCGAGGACAACCAGCTTAGGAAAGACTAAATCTGTCCCCGCCATGATTCAACAACGTTAACGTATGAGAGAAATTATGTGACTCAACAGCATATAACTCAACCACGTTTGAATATGCATGATTCACTGACCACAACAACACGTTCTGCTGAGCTGTTTGTTTTGCATGATAATTGGTGATTCGTGCGTGCACTTAAACATGTGTCAGTTGAGGCGTTACAAAATTTAAATGTTCTAACCACTTAGTAATGGTAATAGGACTGAGTGGAGTCCAATTCGGTCTTTAATCATATGAGTGATAACAAAATCGGACGACCGCGCAGCGGGATTCCGATTTGTTTATCACTGATATGATTACAGACCGAATTGGATGACAAGAAGTCTTATTACCAATTAATCATAAAAATTACAATTTCCGAAAAAGAAGAATACCAAGGTACGAAAAGGGAAAATTTACATTAAAATTTCTTACAATGTTTCTATGGTGATTGAAACCAAGGTTGTGATTGGTTGATTTAAACTAGAACTTAAAATGGGATTGGTTGATTTAAACTACAACTTTGAATGTGATTGGCTTATTGAAACTGTCCGATAACAAGCTGCCCGATAACAAACTGTCCGATAACAACTTGACAAATGAATCAGTGGAAAATAGGTGCTTTTTAAACCAATCACAATCGAGGAAATTGAAATTTTTATGATTATGAGAGTTAAATGCTATGCTAAAAGCTTAGTTTCAATAGACCATTTTACAGTTGTCTGCTCAGTGACCTGGCCTTTGGATGACAGCGAGGCTAGAGTTAACCTTGTTTTGATACAGCCCTCAATGCTTTTGTTGTGTAAAACAAGTTGTTCTGATGCTAACTAGGTGCATTTACATGACAAAAGCAGTGAAGTCTGTATCAAAACAAGGTCAACTCTAGCCTCGCTGTCATCCAAAGGCCAGGTCACTGAGCAGACAACTGTAAAATGGTCTATTAAAAGAATAGTTTTTTTAACGACTAACATCGACAAGGGTTTGAAGGTGGATGATGTCCAATATTTCCACGTAGATACAGCAGAAGGAGCATTTCCCCGGGCAATAATCCTTTCTATACTAGTCTCTCATTTTGGACTTGGGGTTTTTCCTTTCAAAACTTGTCAACTTCCTTCAATACGAATTGACAGTTAATAATTGACAGTTCTGTATTTAGCTTCCTTCAGGTGTGTATCACGTAAAGTCTGCATGGGCTTTCCAGGTTAATAATTTCCAACTCAAAAAGAAATAAATTATTGTCACGCTACATGTTGAATTGCTTTTAACTGCGAGATTGGTTTGGCGTGACACGCCTTGTGCCTTTAAATAAATAAAAAGTTACCAACATGAAAACCAAATAAGATCACTCAACATTAACTTGATATTCCTTACTTGGCTACATTGTAGACCATCGAAACTGTGACATATTTTATTAAATAATTTCTTCCTTTACTTTGAAGGTGTAGACCACCTACCCACGATTCATACAAAAGTAGTTAGGACACTTAAGTTGGATTTTATCCGGGATTGAATGTTCGCCTCGTTTGTACACTACCAACACCTGAAACACTCCTCCACGTTTAATTTCAAAGCATATTATGTGTTTCTTGGTTTTGTTGGAAGTATGTTTGGTTTCTAAAATGATCTCAGCAGAGCAAAAGAAGTGGCTAAATTCCATATAAAGATAGCGGTGTTGATTGCTAGCGAGCAAGTCAAGCAACCTGAAAGGTAGGACTAGGCTCCCCCTCAGTGCATATTGGGAACCCCCTCCCCTCCCCTCTACCTCTTTTTATATTTCCTTGTTTAAAAAAATTCCCGTTCATCAGTAAATACTATGAATGGTGAACAGACTACCAAATGCCCTCTCATAATATCCTCGCTTGTGTTGGTATAAGGTGTGATGGTGGGTTGGTACGAGGAGGACAACAAAATCAAACCAAAATCGTGTCACGTATTTATTTTTTTATTTAAAAGGCGTTAAAAAGTAAGGTAAGAATATGTGTTGTTCTAAGCTTTCGTTCAATGCCCCTATCTTTTCGCGAGATCTAAACTTCTTAACCAATTCACGCCAAGGCTTACTTTTTTCTTTCAACACTCATATAAACTAGTCAAGTATATTCTCATATTCAAAGCAAGTTCCAAAGTTTTACAGATTACAAAGTTATCCTGAATCCACGGTGTTTATCTTGTGTTATCTAAAGGAAGACACACTCAAGATGCACTTTTGCATAATTTTAAGGCACTGCAAGTCATCAATTAAAGCCGAGGTTGGCAATGCGCACTTAATAACTAGCCCCACGGGAAACAGTGATTTTTTTTTGTTTCCCGGAGACCCTTAACATTGAGGTCGAGGAGAAACAAAACTCACTGTTTTCCGAGAGGCCAGTCAATAAGTGTTTTATACAACCCAACTCAACAATAGAAAAAAAAAACGCGAAAAATTATATTACTTGACTTCTGGCACACAAATTGGCCGCGTTTTTAAGGTGCACGATCTTATAACGTGCGAGTCGAAAGTTTAAGTTGTTGTTTCGCTGGGGAGTTAGTGAGTTTTGTTCGCCCTAGGAAATTGGTGAGTTTTAAGCAATGACACGAGTCCTCCAATCGGGCAACGTTTTTGAGAAGGGAGGTATAACAACAGATTTTGAAACCTTGTCAGACCTTAATTACTACAAATTTAAACTTCATCCTATATTATTCTACAATTATATGCTATAGAAAAATTCACTGCCTGACGAATTAATTCCACGGATATCGGAAATTCACTCGTCGGGGAGTGAATTTTTCTGAGCAAAACCAAACGTTTTCCTAGCACGAGTTGCAGCTTTGTTTTCACGATAGCAATAGTTTTGCTCGCAACTCACGTCAGCAATATCCCTTCATGCACAAGTGCAATTCCACGCTAAATACCCTCTCTTTAGTTCGATAGCCAATCAGACCGAGGATTTACCTTAAGCTATGCAATTCTAATACTAATATATAAAAGTCCATTCCATCTTAGTTCAGAAATTAATATTTGCCTGCTTTTCTTGATATGCAGATGTATGAAATTGTATAAATATTGTCTAAAGAACACTTTTATTATATTTAGTTAAGCAATTTTTTAAGTTTTTTTTTTTTAAGCGCGAGCGCATAAAGCGGCAAAGCCGTGGAAACGAGCGGCCAAGCCGCGAGGAACAGTTGTATCTCTCCGCCCGGGCTCCTCGCGGCTTTAGCGCTCGTTTACACGGAAGCTGTTGTCGCTATGTTTTGAAAGAATTGGTTCATGCTTTTAGCTTTGCTCATATTATAGATGTACCTGGGACGTTTAAAGAGCATTCAAAAACCTGACGTTGCTCTCGGCTGTGTCAAGCAACTCTTGCAACTCTCTCGTGCTCTACAAACTTCACGCGTGCATCCATAACTCGATATACGCATGAACCAATTGCAATAGACCTTTGTCACGCTTCCGCTATACTGGATTCAAAACGAGGCTAGCCGTGCATCATTTCCAAGATGGCGCACTACCATTGCTATGTGCCACACTGCAACAACGACGAACGCAAGAAAAGTGGTAAAGAGTTAAGATTTTTTAACTTTCCAACCGAAAAGGAACTACGACAGGCTTTGATGATGCACGGCTAGCCTCGTTTTGAATCCAATATGGTGGAAGCGTGACAAAGGTCTATTCTCTATTTTATGAAGTCGCATGCATTCATCGCTAATAATATTAAACTGAGACATCCTTCACTAACCACTCTTCTAACAACGTAAAGCTACTCCTTGCGCCAAAACCGCTTATTTTTTAGTAGCAATCCTCACAGCCTTGTTGTCCCACTGATTGGTCTGCAACGATTTCAACATAAAGTGCGCCACATCTGCTCGCGACACTGACATGGCTCCCCTTGGTACAGACTGTTCATCAGTCACCAGATAATCATCAGTTGAAGGTCCTGCAAAACCAATAAAAAAATCGTTACTTTCAGGATCCAACTGGCTGTGAAACAGATCAAACTACAATGGAAATAACGAAAACGTGCATGCAAGAAACCGAATGGTCCGCATGCCAAAAGTTATCTGCGAATAGGTTCCCAGCGAGGCGAGTTCTAGACCACACTCAGCTTGGCTAGCTCGCACTAAACCCAACCAGGAACCTGTTCGCAGGCTAGCCAAAAGTCGATATCCCTTCACGCTTCGGCACATTCTTTGGGCCCATCACGCAATCTTCCTCCAACACGAACGTCTGCTGACACGCAGTGCTTTTTACACAGCCAAATCAAGACGATCGAACAGTGAAGGACTGTGGACGCGGATAAATTTTGTAAGACATTTCAACGGATAGCAGCGTGGCATTTAATACTGTCTGGATATTAAAACCGTGGATTTAAATCCTTATTAGTAAGAATCCATATAGTATTTCGGGAAGAAAAAGAAGGACGGGTTCGCACGCAGACATTCCTTTTTACTACGACCCGGCGCTAATTAGCCTGCGTTCGCAGGCTAGGCGCTGATTGGCTCTAAAATAATAACCACGTGATCTCCAGCTGATCCTTACGAACAAAGGGAAAGGAAAGTGCCATTTGTTCAAGGTGCCATTTGTTTCAGCACACGTTCGTGGGGGAGGAAGATTGCGTGACGAGCCCTAAGGGTTCCTGCGAGGAGGCTACGAACAGGCTCTGAACGGGAGTACATGTTGTAATGATCAAATTGTTTTTTTTTAACATATCGGCTTAATTTTAGAAAATTTAATCCTAGTCTGCCTGTTCAGTTAGTCTGTCTTCCCATCTTAAATAGACCTAGAGTGCGAGTATTAATACCTACTGGTATTAATTCGAAACATACAAGCAAGTGGCATGACTATTACCATAAGGAAAAATTGAACATATGCAAATTAGGCCGTACCTTGGGTCAAAAATGGAAGCCTCACCAAAGTGTAACAAAGAGCAGAGTTCACGACAATGTCCTCCATCGCCACCAAGTCATTTATACGGGTTCTCACCAGTTTTCTCAATAGCCATTCGATCCATCCGGGATCTATGGGATCTTTCTCAGCAATAACACCAGACAGACAGACTACTCTCTTAATGCTTGACCTAGTGGAGGCAAAGAATGCCATGGTTAATTACTTCAACAATTGCAAAACAGTAAGACTACCATACAAATGATTTTTTTTTATCTTCTTCTGGAATCAATCTTGTAAAATAAAATCCCAGATGAGGAGAACCATTCCATTCAGTTCAATTGAAAATATAAGAACATGTTTAAAACTTTAGGCACAACATGCTCTTAGACACAAGCTTCTTATATTGACGCTGACTTTGTTAATAAGAATCTTACATAAAATGTTCAAATGAAATATATTTCTATAGTTACCTTTCTGCTGCTGTTATTATGGATGTTATTGACTCTGAGTATAGTGTTTTTGCTCCTACTTGAAAACCCAGACATGACATCACAGCATTCTTGCCCTCAAGAATTGGAGTTATTGAATCTGCATCAAACACATCCCCCTTAACTACTTCGAGATTTTCATGTCTGCAAAATGCATGAGTCTTCTTAGAAACGATTGATTGGTGCTGCTGTGCATCAAATGTCACGTAAGGACCAATCATACAATAGACAAACAATAGCAATTTCTAACTTGGGTAATTTCTAAATTAGTTAATTCTCACAGATCATAGGGGAATACAGTCGAACCTCCGGTTGCAACCACCTCTCGTAAGCGAACGCCTCTCCTCAGCGACCAGTTTTCCAAAATACCAAATGTTTGCAACTCAAATCACATTTGGAACCTCTCGTAAGCGACCGCGGCCACTTTTACAGCTAAAAGTTTGAAATTTTCCTTTGCTTTTAACCTCCCGTAAGCGACCAGTTAACAAATAATGGATCGAAGAATGGATAATAAGGTGTGGTAACATTATTGTATTTCTGGCTAGTACAAGAAATGGAAATTTCTCAAAGGGAAGAATCGGATATTTTTCCTCGATATTCACTTTTACATGAATAAAACATTGCATCAGCATTGGCGCATGGGTTAAGAAGAGAAGAAGAAAGAAAAATTTTGACCCATTATGGTCTAACCCTCGTAAGCGACCACCTCCCCTAAGCGACCACCTCCACTTACGGGAGGTTCGACTGTAGCTTGTTTCCTCGAGCTCAATTAATTTCAACTATAATAAATTAGTATGAGCTTACTCGAGCTGGAATTTCTCTGGGTTCCTTACGACAGCTGTGACGGAATGACCTTTTGCCAAGGCCTGTTGAACCAGATGAACTCCGGTTCGTCCTGAAGCGCCAAATATTGCGAGCTTAGGAAACAGGAACTCTGCAGTCGCCATGATTTAAACAACATACGTGGAGTGTTCTTACATGAAGTAACTTTACCTAAAAAACCTTAGCCATGGCCATGGCGGTTGAATTGCTGTTTCCTAAGTTGGCAGTTTTAGGCGCATCAGGACCAATGGGTCGTCTTGTGGTACAGCAGGCATTGGCCAAGGATCATGCTGTTTGCGCCATCGTTAGAAGCCCCGAGAAATTCGACTTGAAGTAGGTGACTATTTCTTCCATGCTTTGACTCAAACTGTGAAATATGGGAAGTTTTTATTAACACCTTGTTAACAGTATTACCAATGTAAACTACAAAGAAAAAGAGTTCATTTTATTCTCTTATAAAAAAATCAGAACACTCCTGTTACAAACAGCAACTGAGGATTCGTAGGGGAGTCCAGACACATAACGTTTATTCGACTTTTATGCAAATATCTTTTATTCGACTTTTATGCAAATAACTTTTATTCGATGTAATCGATGAAAGTCAAACGTGGGAAAATAATATTTTTCTTCGTTCAGATATTCGTTGGCGAAAATTCTTTGTAAACCATTACACTGAAATGCTCGTTTTAGTCGATCTTTGAACGAGAGTTTGTGTGCCATTTCTGTATCGCGAAATGAGTTGTTCACGCATTCTGAGCAATCACAAGGCAATCATCAGCGCTCATGGAATAAATTAGCGCATCTAAACAAACATATAACACTAACGGCAAGGGTGGCAAATTGCCTGTACAAATAAAAATTCTTGACTTCCGTGCGGGTGCCGCACAAGCCACACGCTGCTCTTTTAACAGTTTCTTGGGTTCTGAGTACACTGTTACATTTATTCTTCAAATGAATGTTTGTACTGTGTGTCACGCAATCACGAAAAAGCTGTAACCTTTTTGGCAAACACTCTAGGTGTCTTTGAATTTGCTCAATGCATTTTGTTATAACAGGCATGAAAAGCTTGAAGTCATTAAAGGGGATGTATTCAATACAGAATCACTGGTTCCTATCCTGGAAGGTAAAGATGCCGTGTTATCTTGTCTTGGGGCGCACGGCACAAGCGTCTTCAAACACACTACACTATACTCCGAATCAATGAAAGCAATATCATCAGCTATGGAAAAGTAAGTTTATCTTTTGAAAACAAAACTCCGTTAAACACAGGCCTGTGGTGTGGGATGTGTTCTTTGTTACATCGTATTTTCTTAAAATGGAAAAAAAGCTCAATGTGATGGAAACATGGAAATATTAACTGAAAAGGAAAGAAATAATGAGTAAATGACTCAAAATTTCGCCCAATTTGGATTTCTTGGGGTCCTTTCACAACTGAAATAAAATTTGATGACTGTAAATTTATTTCCATTCTTCTAATATTGACACATCCAGCATAGCCGATTAGAACTCATAAAGGCTTTAATATACCGTTTCTGAAATTCAGTAGTTTCCATGTAACCTAAATCCCAAACAGGAGAGAGAGACACATGATACTTGACACATGAGAAAACCTCTACTGATCCTACCATACCTCTAACGATTTTTATTTTGGTCGAAAAATTTCCGGATCACCGTTAAACTTCCTTGCTGCACGATAAATTTAGATCTCAGAGGGTCAATAGTCTACGTACGGTGTCTATGGGTTATTTTCAAACATTTTCATTCATGTAATAAATCAGGTATCAATCAAGCTTGCTCATGGCCGTGCTGTGAGAATATTGGTTTTGTGTACGGCACTCGATATGCTCGGTTCGTTCTTCCACGAACTCGGGTCGATATTCTCCATTTCTAGCATCGTGCTTGGTTTATAAGCCTTAGCTAGTCTAGAAAGATATTCGTCATCGACAGCTTAGGTTAACTTGTCAGTTTACATCCTTGTTGCCACCAATTCAGATCATATGATGATTCATTTGGAAGGTTACAATTGTTTTGTTTGCGCATGCTCCCATGCAATCAGCTGCATGTGGCAAATTGCACAGTTGTAACCTTACAGATGAATCATCACGTGGTCTGAATTGGGTAGCTGAATCCGTCCATTGCATAGCTGATTGACTGAGATCGTGTGCCGTTGTATCATTCAGGTCAAACCTAAAGAGATTATTATGTGTGGCATCGTCGGATAACCAGAAGGGTCCAGGAAGAATTTGTGTCGATATTCTCACATCGCGCTGGGTTTAAAAGTCTTAGCTAGTCTTTTAAGGTACTCGTCATTGCATAGCTGGTTGACTGAGGTCATGTACTGTTGCATCATCCAGGGCAAACCTAAACAGATTAGTATGTGTGACATCGTGGTGTACTCAGAAGGAACCAGGAAGTCCGAAACTTATGGAATGGTTTTTGAAGCCAGTGGTGATGGCTGGGTTCATTCACGACATGGCACTAATGGAAAACTTCCTGATGGAGTCTAACCTCTGCTACACTATCGTAAGGCCTCCAGGATTGAGCAATGGTGAGTTGAATTGAGTGAGCATCGTGGCGTAAATGTAAGGCAAAAAGGGCAAAGTGGCTCCAATTAGGCCTGCGCTTAAATCTGGTTTCAGTAGCATTAAGCGACTAGGAGCTTTTCTACTCCCCCTGGATGGAATGCTAGTCCTTCGTAGGACTACCCCCTGCAAATAAGTCGCCGGTAACGAGGCCCATTTATACACCTGGGTGGAGAAAGGCACTATGAGAGTAAAGTATCTTTCCCAAGAAAACAATACAGTGTCCATTGCCAGGGTTCAAACTCGAATCGCTCGATCAGGAGGCGAGCGCACTAACCATGTGGCTACTGCGCCTCTAACAGGTAAATGTAAAGCTCTTCCAGAATCATGTCGCGCCAGACTTGGGAGGTGGAAAGTGGCCTCTATTAAACCGAATTTGGCACGGAAAATGCTTAATGTACGTCACTAGGGCGTGCCAAAATTGCAGTTCCGTTTGTTTGAAGAAACACCTTAACTTTGGTATTTTCCAGATCCAGCAAAGAGCGACTACAAAGTGATAGAAGGGCAGTTTGTATCTGACGCTCCATGGTACATTCCAAGAGCTGATGTTGCAGAGTTCATGTTATCGTCACTTGACACTCATGATTGGGACAGAAAGTGTGTGGCCATCGGCAGGAAGGCGTGATACGGGATGTGACTGATGGGACGCCTTGCTAAGTGATTTTTAACACCTTCATAAGGAATGTGACTCCCATACAAAGTTGAAACGGAAAATTATATTTGTGAAAGAGTGAACTGTTTGCACTGTTGTTGTATGTGACGTCGTAATGTTGACTCCAGGAAATTCATAAATCCCGACGTTTGTTTGTCGGTTCCTCTTTTTCAGTTTGGGCTGTGTCTTATTGGATGTACATGTTTTTTCATGAACACGTATTTTCTCGATGAAATCCCATTTAGGAGAATTAATAAAATGTATTGTTTAACTGTCCGCTATATAATATAGTCTTAGATTACAATTGTTTCCCTCAAGGACCAGATCATCTTACACGAAATGTACAAATAAAATATAATTTAAATGTACCTTTCTGCTGCTTTGGATGTTATTGACTCTGAGTAAAGTGTTTTTGCTTCTACCTGAAAACCCGGACATGACATCATAGCATTCTTTCCCTCAAGAAGTGGAGTTATGGAATCTGCATCATTAACCTCTTTAAGGTTTTCATGTCTGCAGAAGCCACGAGTCTTCTCAGAAATTATCAAATGATGTTACTGTGCACCTAATATAGAAACAAATAGTAGCAATTTCTAACTTACGTTATTTCTTTACTGACTGGTTGTGGAAAATAATATGAATTGTAAACAAAATTGGTTTTCACTGCATTAAATTTTTGTCCAGGTTTAAAATCATAACAATGGTGCAACAAGAGACACAGACCAGCTATTATATTGTTCATCAAGAACAATTTAAGTTAAGTAATCTCAGTTCACTATATTTAACTGGTAATTCACGCTGATTACAGAGGAGTTTGCATCTGTTTATTTGGGTTCCTTACGACAGCTGTGACGAAATGACCTTTTGCCAAAACGTGTTGAATAAGAAGTCCAGGCCCTGTGGCACCGTAGACTGCGAGATCGCGAGCGCTGATAACATACATGGGGTGCTCTTACATGACGTATACATCTTCCACTGGGGTTCATTCCGGTCATTAGTCATGGCGGTTGAATTGCTATTTCCTAAGTTGGCGGTTTTTGGCGCATCAGGACCAATGGGTCGCCTTTTGGTACAACAGGCATTGGCTAAGGGTCATGTAGTTTGTGCTATCGTTAGAAATCCGGAGAAATTCGACATGAAGTAGGTGGTTATTTGTTCTATCTCTGCTTTGAGATTCCGTGACCCTAACTGTAATATATTGTAGGTTCCTTAACACCTTGTTATCAGTATTAACAAGGTAAATTACAAATAAGAGAGGCTAAGTTTATTTTGTAAGAAAAAAATCAGAAGATTCTTGTTAGGAAAAGCGACTGAAGATTCCTACGGGAGCCCACTCTTTTAATGTAAATAACTTTTATTCGAAGTAATCGATGAAAGCTTTCAAGAAAGTCAAACGTCGTTTGCTCAGTATTCAGTATGAGCAATCATCAGCACGCACAGAATAGATTAGCGTATCTCAACAAACATAATTAACGGCAAGAGGGAATTATTTTGAAATTCCATGAAAATTCTCGACTGCTGTACGGGTGCCATTCAAGTCACAGTGTAAACGGTTGGCTTTTTTTAAAGTTCCTTGGGTCAATATTCAGCGTGTTTTATTGTGTCACGCAACCACCAAAACAATAGGTCACGTAACAACCCGTAACCTTTGGCGTTTTAATATTTAAGAACTCCACTCTCAGACGTTTAAAAAAATGTCCTGCTCGGGGTTTGCCTAATGCATATGGACTATTGACCAAGCGTTCCGTCAAGATGGCTGGATATTGGCCAAGTTCCTTTTTGGCGTGTGTATGAACCGAGACGAAGTCGAGGTCCATAATCACCCAAGAAAAGAACGAGGCCAATATCCAGCCATCTTGACACCGATAGATGATCAATAGAAGATTTATTATACGGGATAAAACACATAAAATTCGATAAACATTTCAAAATAAAAATGAGCGATAGAAATTTTACACAACGTTTCGATGTCTTCATGACATCATTATC
>OMLO01000924.1_pt1 | contig 21238 bp, 13 predicted proteins | sample 1674811 | NCBI WGS metagenome assembly OMLO01 (sample SAMN06265003, study PRJEB25207) | coral metagenome | isolation source: Coral host | place: Mexico:La Bocana,Puerto Morelos, Mexico | collected 2008-11-13 | reverse complement strand
CTCAGATCGCAACTTACTCTAAGTTTCTTGAATCTTTTTATTATTGAGACACACATCCTGATATCACCATCAAATTCAAAAATTTTCTCTCGATTCACTCAGTCTCCAGTCTTTACTAATTCATGTTTTCCTTCAAATTTGCTGGTAGAAGTTGATATAAATGATCAAAATCGATTACTGATGAACTGCCGTGTGGCCAAGATCATTATTAGCATTGAAATACTTGAATATCATAAAGATGCCGCTACTGCAGATTTGATTGAAAGCTAGAAGGAAACTGAATTGAATAGAGAAAGTATCAGGAACATTCAGTAATTCAATGCTGTTTGATCAGTTATCAAGACGCATACAGTATTTGACACCTTGTTCGCCGGACAGTGAAAGTCTAGTCTTACCATCCTCATATTCAATGATCTCGTTGTACAACGCTGGTGCCATGGCTATTGACTGTCCAGGGAAGTAAGGATTGAAGTACAAGTCATCCTTAACCTCTACTCCAGCAGGAGGATCCATGTACCCCGTAAGGATAGCAAACACATAGTCCTGGAACAAATTCAATGCACCCTCAGTAATACAACATTTGTACACAGGGTTTGTACCCTGTTTCAGAAACAAATAATTATTTTCGAGGACTTTTCCAGAACTCAAATACATTTTTCCAGGACTCTAAACTTCACATTAACCCTTTCACTCCTAAGAGTGCAATATTACCAGTAATTCTCCTTACCATCTGCCATACACTTCATACTTTTACTTGAGTTAAACAAATTTGCAGCCTTTTTACAAGAATTTCCAGTCCTCAAAAATGCCACAATAAAATTCCAGGACTTTCCAGGTTTTCCAGGACCCATACAAACCCTGTGTACATAACTCCAATATTGTAAGTGTACACGATATCCGTAGAAGCCTGTATGTGCATGTACTGTGTATCTATAATAATTTCAATATGTACCTCTCCTCCATGTCTTGCTGATGTTATAAGACTCAGATCTGGGGGGTAAGCACCTAAAGTAAAGTGAAAAAACAAAACAAAGTATTAACACAAGTATATGTATATGTTGCAGTTACTAAAAAAATGTAAAATTTAAAACATGCACGATGACAATGTGTCTTCTACGACTAATCATTATGTCTATATTGTAGGAAAATACAAATTAAGGATGTAGTTAACAGGGAGAAAGGGAATGGAAAATATCCTGGCCTATGGGAGCTCTGTTGAAGCAACATTTGCGACTTTTGCAGTTGCACACACTCTGCTGTTAAAAACAAATGACTTTTCTCTTGGTTAATGCTTAGCTTGAAAATCTACTGCCAACTGGCCAAACAGGCAGTGTTATGCAACAATGACAGTATCATACAGATAAGTGTCTTACCAACATTAGCAGCTCTAGCAGCTTGTTCATTAGGATATGGCTTGGGAAAACTATCTGACAGCTGGAAAAGCAGAAAACAGTACTTTCAGTATACATGTACTAAATTGCAGATTACATTTAATTTATTATACAAAACAGACCTGAGCCCACAGAAACATGCATGGAATGCCCCTTTTCCTGTCACTTTTGCACCTAAAATGAAGGCTATAATGTACAGTTGTTTTTATGTCATGGAAGCCAAAAAACATACATGTAGCACTAAAAATACCATCGGTACTTAGGGAAGAGTTTCAAGTGATGAAGCTATTTTGCATTCTTGATGACTTATTGTTGATATGTCTGTAAGAATACAGTGTATGCCTATGAATAGACTCACAATGGGCAGCAAAAGAGCGTAACAAGTAGTAGAGAGTTCATATTTAATTGCTGCTGTGTCACCTTTCCTGGTCTTGTGAACATGTTTCCATCATCATCAGGGCCATCTTCAACCTGAACCTGTCAACAAGAAATACTTGACAATATAATACGCAGTTTAGCCTACTCAGCACGTCTACGTACACACACAGATAATGCTCACTTTGTAAAATAAATGAATGACAAACTGATGGAATGATGTATGAAAAATGGACTCACTGACTGCCTGAAAAACTGACTGACTGACCAACTGACAGTGCCTGACCAACTCTTTGACAAAACGACTGCCTGAGAAACTGACAGACAGACAGACAGACTGGCAGTAACTGAATGACTGGGAGAGACTGATGACTGGTGTTGTATATAGAGTAGTGTGATAACGTTATGGACAGCCTGGCTATTCAATCCCATAATCCCATTTTTTCCACTTTGCAACTGGATCATATACACACTGTAGGTACCTTTTGAACACTATCAATTTCTTAATTACATGTACACAAGCATTGCATTTGTAAGAATGTTTAATCAAATCTGTGACAGTGACATACTGATCAAGAAAGGAGTTTGTTTGCATACCTCCGCAGCAATAGCTTTCATTTCGTCCTCAGTGTAAGCTACGCCCACAAGATGACGAAATGCTAACTGGTCCATTGAATGGCAAGCAGCACAAACTTGTCTATAAACTTCATAGCCTCGCCGAATGCTGGCAAACAAAGTTTAAAAGTCTTAGTCAACAGTCGGTGACACAGTATAATCCACTGCATAATTACATGTATTAATTATGACATTCATATAGAATAAAATAATGTAATATATACTAAGCAAATAAAAATTTCGACAAAATGAAACACAGTACATGTGCTTACCTTGCATGATCTAGTGAACTAAGGAAGCCTCTATGATCCCAGGGGAAGTGTGGAGGGTGAAGTTCAAGTTCTGCAGCACCAACACTTGGCTGAAGAACGTAGCCAGTAGCAAAGCCTCCAGCAGCAAGGGCACCAAATGCAAACCACATCTGAAAACAAAAACAAACCATGCAACATATAAATATAACAAGTACACGTACAGTATAAGTTTCTAAATTGTGCCTCTAAAAACATCTTCAATATACAAGCACATGATCAGAGCAGGCTTTTAACTAAGATTTGGAAAGTGGGCATCCAAAAGTGTGCTACAGTATAGGGCCTGTTCAAATAAACAGTTCATAATATGCAACATGTAAAAAAAAAAGTTATATTTTTTTTTTAAAAAAGTGGCCGTCCACAGGATGCCTGAAACACGCATCTGGCTAAAAGCCTGGATCAGAGTACACACCGTACATCAAGCAACTTACATGTACTGCACTCTTGAAAACATGTACGCAATCTCACACTGGACAGCACTATAATTAATGTACATATACATATAACAAAACAACTTACTTTTGCTTTGCTTTTGCTCCCCTCTAAAGTTGCTGTGGTTGACAGTCTGGATTGCATCTAGTTTTAAAAGTAATAATTATTATTATAATTATAAATATTATAGAAAATGATGAAACTGTGTGTTGAATTTACAGTGCCATAATTATGTTCAAAACATGTGATAGATGTCAAATGCCATAACCTGCACTATGTCTGAAAAAGCCCAAAGGAGAAAACAGGTAGATAGGTAGAAGTATCTTCTCCCGCTTGCCAACCTGTCAACACAGTTACAGATACACTGGTACCTTATCATAGAAGCTTAAATGCTTCAATAAAGTCAGTAATAATTGTTTGCAACATGTCAAAGCACATAGTCAGTTGATTTCTTTCATATTGTTTTTTTTTTTCAAAAAAAAAATTAACCATTCAATTACTCAAACTTAAAAAAATAATTATATTACTATAACAACAAATCAAACTTCGACATTAAGATACCGGTACATGTATTTGCAAACATCAAATATCAGATAGTGGACTCCAGACTACTGTTTTAATGTATTTTAAAGAAATCAACGGAGCCCGGATAACGGAGTCGAAGTTTACGTAACAAATGTACACGTATCAGAATATAAACTCGCATAGCTTTGAAAATATTAACTCAGACAAAAAGCAAGCTCTTCAAGTTTAGCGGTGTATGATCGCTGCGCCATGATAGCGTTCTCGAAAACGCGTGACGTTGGTAGGTTCAGGACAACAACCCTATGTTTGCTTTCATTCAAACTTTCTCTGAAAGAATTACCTAAATATAGAACAAAATTTTTATGAACTAAAAACATTTTTTACCTTAAAAACATCCTGTAATCGCTTTGAAATTGCTCGTAACCGGCAAGCGAACGCCATCTTGAAATGGACGTGGTTTTCTCTCAGAATTCAGCGGGACAATATTGCATAACCTGCCTCACTGCGCATGACCATTTTTAAAAATGTAGCCTCGCCACAATTACATACCGTGTTCGCAAAGATAGAATCTGGATATGAGGATTGTTAAAGATGGCGGAAAATCTGTGAACTTTTTGGCTTATTTTTGAAGGTTAGTTTCGGAGTGTGGAGAGGTACTAAGAGAGTAATATCTTCATCAATTTTGTGATTTTTCTAAGTCAAGTGATAATTTTTAGAAGTAAATTTGGCAATAGTGAATACAGAAATGAAGATTGACACTTGATAAAATACGCAGCACAGTGTGGCTTTGTACAAAACGTAATCTTTCAAAAGCTTTAGTTCATCAAATTGTACCTTACAGATAAAATGCAGATATATATTAACTTTTATTCAGAATTTTTCTATAAATACGAAATGCCCTCTTCTCTATTCCAGGTGAATTCCACAAAATAAATAGCCAGTTCGACTCTCTGAGAAGAAATGGGTCTGTTGTCAGATGTTCATGGCAGGAAGAAAGTTGTAGATATCTTAGTGACTCACTGTTCAAAATTGTGGTAAACACGACTGGTTTGAATTTGAACTGAAAATCAAATATTTTAAAATTACGTAAATATTGAACTAAATGAATTTAGTTACACATGTGACATGTACTGACGTAGGTGAAAGATGCACATGTATTAGTTGCTCATGATAATTAATCAAAGATGACAGATAGTGAGGATTATAGTTCAGCATTCTTTGTCAGTGCTTACAACCAAATTGCCGGTGATAAAATATAATGAAATATTTCCAGCCTATGGAAATGGTGCAGTCCACCTAAAACTTAATATGCTTATGGTACAATGTATACCATTATTTTAAGGAATTGTTAATCATGTGAATCATAAAAAAGCAGATATGTATGCCAAACATCTCCCACATAACCTTCATAAAATGCACAGTGGTTTTCGATTTCATCTTTAAAGTGGAGAATGATTAAGTGTGGGTGGGGATCATGTTATTTTTATGAAAACTAACAAGAAAGATCATTTTTCTCCAAAATGTTTCCTTACGCATAGAAAATATCCTTTACATTTTGCTTCAGTATATAGTCCTAAGTTTATAATAATTTTGCCTCTGTAAGTAATACAAGATATTGCATTTTTATTTTAATTTGTTGATCTCTTTATCTTTTTGTTCATTTTCACAGTATAATTAGTTATATTATTGGCATTGTCTGGTTGTGTGCTTTGTCGGATCGAGCATTCAATGGCCGGGTTTATTTTTCTGAAAATGCATTGCTACCTGGACTGGTTGAAGCAGAATACAAGAATCACAGACTTGCTTCTGAGTTGTTTGGGAAGTTATCAACACTGCCAGAAGGGGATATGAGGTACAATTCTTTAAACAGTAGTTTTTTTGAAAAGGTGTACAAAACTGTTATCAAAGAAAAATAATAGTAGTGTAATCCTCCTTTGTTTTTCAGCAATGCTGCATCACAGATGATCATAAATGCCATGGAAAATATTGGCCTTCAGACTTATCGTCAGAACTTCACGGTCCACTTGCCCTTTCCTGGTGTTTCAGAGCTGCCAGAAGTGTCTGGCATGAACGTTTATGGGATTCTGAGAGCTCCCAGGATAGCAGGCACTGAGGCAGTAGTTTTGAGTGTTCCATATAACCAAGGCAATAACAAAGGAGCTCTGGCTTTAATGCTTTCATTTGCTGACCATTGTCGGAGTAAGTTCAAATTGAGTTCAAAGTCAAATTGTGCAGCTGGCCAAATTAAGCAGGGAGTAGATGAGAAGCACATGTCTTAAGAGTCCTAAGTTTTTTCTCCCATGTGACCTCAAAGCTAGATCTACTGGCATAGTCTCCTGTTTGAAGACTAAACTTCAAGAAACATTTTGGTCTCATTTTGCTGCAGTTTCATCAAAATAGTGTACATTTGTCAAATTGATAATTAAATAATATTAATATTTGCTATTTTTACACAGAAGCTACATTTGTATGGTTTGAATTTTTCGTGCAATATTGAATGGTGTTATTCTTGTCTTTTCCATTTACCTTAGTTATAAATTATGTTACTGGTTGTCAAATGAGCTTTACATGTATATGAAAAACCTGGTTCATACAAAAGTCAAGGGTGCAGATTTTGAATTAAATTTTATTTTATTATTGTTTCAATTTATGGCTTAATATCAATTGCTATATTTAAAGAGATGGCAGGTAAAATATAAATTTACATTCATTCAAGAGAGGACTGGCTCAGAAAAACGTTATTGGCGTTCCTTACAGTAGCTCCAGATGTTAATATCACATGAAATGACAAGATCACTATCATTGCCCCTTTGCATAGGGTGCCAGTTTATTGCAATGTACGAAAACAATTAACTTTGTTTTTGCAGGAAAAAGTTACTGGTCAAAGGATATCATATTTCTTGTGACAGACAAAGATCAGCTTGGAATGCAAGCCTGGCTTGATGCATACCACGGTCTACCAAATGCTTGTTAGTATCAAGACATATCAATACCTTTGGTGACATTGCAAGGTATATGAAATTTAAGGCTTAGAACAAAGTGGATAGTTTGTTCTTTTTTTCATTACAGATATTTCTTCTGCTCTACTTGAGGGGCATTCTGGTTCTATTCAAGCTGCATTGAACTTAGAGTTTCCACACGAAAAGGTCAACTCCTTTGAGATTGCTATCGAAGGAATAAATGGACAACTGCCTAATCTTGATCTAGTTAATACTGTGTTCAGGCTGTGCCGTAAGGAGCGTATTCCAGCCTCCCTGCATACAGAGGTAACAAACTATTTAATGAAAATGGACTAAATGTTTTTCTAAATTGGGGGCAGGTTTGTGTTGATGGTTCATATAGAAGTAAGTCCAGCAGCTGCTTTTTGAGGGTAGCACTGTGTGATATGTGAAGGATCTCAGGTCATTAGTGGTATTTCTGGCTCCACTATTTCTGATGCCAGCACTTTTCAACAGCATATTAATTAATTTTAAATTTTAAATTTGTTGTCAGAAAAAATGGTAACATCTGAAGAAAGATTGTCATGTACATAACAACAAAGTACAGTAAAATAAATTGTTTATTATGTTGTCAGGGATACCATGAACACTTAGGAGCCTGGGCAGACTCTGTGCAATCCCTTGTTACCATGGTGGTGATGATGTTTTACCAAGCTTCTGGTAGGGCTTCTGGAAATCATGGCTTATTTCACAGATATCGCATTGAAGCTCTGACGATGAGGGGAGATGGACAGACATGGGAGTATAGACATGGATTTCTGGAAACTGGAAAGTAGGTGTAGACTAATGTTGATTCAAATAAATTATTCTGATTTATTTTAAATTCCAGTTGATATGTTATAGTTAAAAATTAAATTCAGGTAAAAATAATTTTAATCTAGTTTGCTTCTCAATTTCCTTTGTCTTCTAACCCTAGTAAGGGTAAAGGGACAAAGAAATTTACTTCTTTCAACAGATACATGTGCTTGAGAGTGCATGTTACATGCACAGAACATGTATATAAAGTTAACTATAAATAACTTGCTCCAGTTTTACATAATTACGAGTAACTTTGTTGACTTGCACTAGCCAACATGAAAGTGCCGACATGTTGGTGTGACATGATAACTCAAGTAATAACTGCTTCATGTTAGTGGCTCTAGCTCTTAGATAACCACTTAACCTTCAGCAACTGTAATTCTGTATAATTGTAGTTAAGGTTTGAAATTGCGGTGTACTACATGTACTTAGTTTTTTTAAAAGAAATGTTTGTTTCCTTTGGCAGGGTCATTGAAGGTATTTTCCGCAGCTTGAACAATCTCTTGGAACAGTTCCACCAGTCATTTTTCTTCTACCTCCTCCCAGAGTCACATAGATACGTGTCCATTGGTATGTACATGCCACCCTTTGGCTGCCTTCTGCTAGGCCCTGCCATCATGGCGATAGTTTTCTGGACATTAGCAGGGTCTGCTCCAGAAAATGGGTCAAAGGTTGACAACTCACAAGAGGGAGGGGCCTCAGAGGAGGAATCAGGGCAGAAGAAAGTTGCCAGCAGTGAAGGTAACATTCATGCTGGGGATAAAGAAGCTCCTGATTTAGAAGACAAGGTGTGTTTAGAAGACAAGGTGTGTTTTACTTTATTTTGCCTGTTATCTTGCAGTTGTTTAAAATACAATGTTACAACTGTAGGTGACTTCAATTATAATCACACTGAGATGATTGTAAAATATTTTGTTACTAATCTTTGTAAACACAAACACATCATAAGAAACAGGCATCCTGTTTATTGGTGTAGGAAATGACAAACGTTGTGCAGGATCGTTAACATAGTACAGACTGTTATAACTAACTAAATATCAAAAAAGGAGGGTGGACAGAGATGATTTTGACTGGTTTCTACATAACGTACAAAATCTTAAATAGGCTTCTAGCCCCTGGGGATTCATCAGACAAACAAACAAACAAAAACTTTATTACTGTGTGAAGGGATTTAGCATTTCTACTAATTGGGGATGTATTTAAGTTATTTACAATATTAAAATAAGTTAATTAGAATTAAAATTAAGGATCTAAAAGGGCCTAAAGTAATTAGTTTATAATAATTTATAAGATATGTGCATGACTAGCATCATATCTTCAAACACCCTTAAAGTATTTCTACAGGTAATACGAATCATCAATAGTGCACATACTCTTGTGAAATTAGCAAAACGTTAGAAAATTAGAGCATCACGCTGTTTTCGATGATGTTACGAAAAGCGCGGAGCTCATTAATTTTGTCTAGAGCTTACTCAGATTCCAAAACAGCAAATAATACTTAACAAAATAGACGATGCAAACGATTTTTTTTTTATTCATGAATATAAATTCTCAACCAGTAAACATTGGAAAATTCCGTTCAATCCTTCAGTAATGAAACTCTATTTTGATGCAACTCACTTAAATTCACAAGAGCATGAAAAGAGATCAAGGGATTATGAGATATGGAATCTTAGGTTCGGCAATATGTTTATATTATGTAAGCTACAAAAATTGTCTCAATATTTGCAGGTGGCCTTTTTACGCTATCCTCCCGACATTGGAAGCGTTGTCCCGATTGTCATGGCAACACACTTGGCTGGCGTATTGGTGTTCTGTTCTCCAGAACTTGGTTATAAACTGGGACAAGTCACAACAGCAGATCCTTTGTTGTCTTCTTATGTCGGACTGGCCTGCTCCTTCCTTGTGTTGGTGCTTTTTCCATTTATCACAAGGTAAGATACAACTACAGAGACATTTTTTTGGGGGAGGTAAGAGTAGATAGACGTATACATGTAGTTCGGGTGCTGACTTTTTCCCCGCTTATGCGAGCTAAATATGTCCGAAATTCCACGGGATAAACAGGTTTTAAGTCCTATTTGCAACTCCAGTACATCGTCAAGAGGTTATGTGATAAGAATCAAGTAAATCATCGGTTGTGAACTATAGTTTTGATCTACCATCAAATTCTCAGAGCTAATGTGCAAAATCTGTATGTCATTGGTTAGGAGAATTAACATCTTGAGTTTGGGAACCGCAGCTTGGTTTATTTGGAGATGCACGTGTAAGCTACACATCGTAGAAGAGACAAGAGATAGAAATCAATTCAATCAATCAATCAATTTAATTGTTTATTATCATTACAGTATCATCACAGTCCTAGGCGACCCGCAATTAGCGAAGCTAGGCAGGGCACCTTTCTAAAACAAGTCCTCAGTGTCTCTGTTATTAAACACATATTATTAAATAAAATTCTGGTAAAATACAAAGTACATAAAAAATAAGAAATCAGTTAATTAGTTAATTTTAAATTACAAAGTTATCATTCAACTCGAGGTATTTGGTCATTTTCGCAAATTATTGCTTTCTCCGCAAAGTCATAGTGACGGCCCTCGTTGTCGATCGTAATAACAAGGTCACAGTTTCTTTGTAGTACTGACCAGTTTTCCACCATTAGTAAGAGCACTGCGATATGCCGTTGTTGCAAATGAATAGTCGGCAACCTGCGCTCTGGATACGACCAGGGTATTCTGTCCTGGTTTGAACAGAATTATGTAGATTCTTGGTGCAAAAATACAGAAAAGGAATCCCAAAGCACTGGTAATATTTGTAGCGCATTCAAGCACAGTTATATGCCATCCATCAAGAGCGAACGCCACTGGATAGTAGGCTAGTGCAGACAAGAGTAAGATGTACATGGCGAATCCGATACGTTTGGCTTCGTTGAAGTTTTCAGGGATATTCCTAACCTTGTAGGCGTAGTAGGTACATGATAGCGAAAGCACGAATCCGTATGTGAAGTTGACGAATACGATGTTTTTCCCAGTATTTGAACTGTACGCCTTGCAGATGATTGAAATGTGCTTTAGATACCTAATGGTGGTTTCCTTGTAAGGCGGGCCCAGGGTTAGCAACGCTATTGTCAAGCTCATCTGCACAGCTGTAAGCGAGGCTAGAAGAGCTCTCTGGGTGCTGGCTTTAGCGATGAAGGGTTTGTCATTCTGCGCAATGATGTCGCCTTGAAATGCACTTGCAATTCGTATTGTCTTCACGAGAAGAACACTAACGCACAATGTCCAAATAGTCATTCGTCCACAGTGGCTAAAACGGCAGATCATGTCGGTGGGTTCGGGTAGATTGAGTAGAGATAACACGAACAAAGAAGTGACCCCGGCTAAAAGTATCAAACTCATTTCTCTATTTGAAGCCTTGGTTATTGGAGTATTGAAGTGTCGTATGAAAATTCCCCACGTGAAAATCGCCAAAATGAGACCAAAACTGGCAAAAATCGTGATAAGTATTCCACTGATGCTGTTAAGCTGCATGCTTATTATGGGCAGTTCCTTGCACCACGTGTGATCTTCATTTGATCGTTGTGTCTGTGAACATTCTGTACAGTTATGGGACCCGTACCGCGTGCTTATGCTGTTTTGTGGGCATTTAATGCATTCCCAGCAGCATGGTGTTGTCAGGGACTTCCTTGTTCCCGGAGGACACTCTTCTACACACACAGACCTCGGCAAGCAGCCATTCAAGTTGGCATTCCATAATACGTTTGAATTTAACGAGAGCTGTGGCTTAGCGTTTTTGCTCCAAGAACCAACCAAGACTTTATTGTATCGCTTTCCTGGAAGGTCGCCTCTCTGAAAATTAATGATGTCGTACGATGCCGTTTGAACATCTCCCGACTCGTCGAATTGCACCCTGCCCGTGACTCCATCAAAAATGACATTCCGAAGGTAGAGAGGAAGCATTTTCATATCAATACTGGGTGAAACACGGGGACACTTCCCTCCCGGTAGTAGACCATTTGGTTCCACGCATTTGTACATTTTGTCAATAGCGTGGGCAACTGCGTATACTGCATCCATAACATAAGGAACGAACGAACTTCGAATTTTCTTAATCGACTGATATAAAGAAATGTTCTTTTTGCATTTTGACAGTTTATGGCTGCAATGTTGTGCCCAGAATTCTTGCCACCACGATAAATTACTCTTTAAAGTTGTCATCGTTCTTAAGTGATCATCGAAAGCCTTATCGCGGTAGTCTCGTGGCTGAATTCCCAGAGATCCCTCGAGTCCCATGAAGCGCGGGTCTATATGCACGCTTTCCTCGGCGGTTATAGCGTCGCTGAAAATCCATGTGCGGTCGCGCACGCCTTGTTTTTTCGTTTCTTGAAGAAAGGCCCGTCCATATCCCCCTGACAACCACACAATGACCACTCCAATGTTCCGTTGTTGTTTAAGCTTAAGGACAATTTGACTTAGCTTTTCTTTGTAATCGAGCCTTGGGAGAAACTCGGTGTAAGCAATGCAGAAAGTCTTGCGAATGTAAACTTCTCTCTCTACTGCCCAGACGCCCTGTCTCCCGTACGAGTCGTCAATTGCTATGGCGGCGACGTAAGTCCAGTTAAAGTGCTCAATAATGTCCGCCATAACCTTAGCTTGCCATGTATCGCAGGGAACTGTGCGGAAAAAGTTTCTGTACATCTTAGAACTGAGTTCGTGGCTCGTTGCCGAGGGGCTGATAGCAGCGATATCGTGCACCTGGAGAAGACTCCCAACCAACACAGCGCTAATGGAATCGTGCGGACCGATAAGAGCCACAACTGGTGCGTGAGAGGACAAATCGTTTGTGCGATTCTTACCAGACTGGCAGGATGGATCGGTGCTTTTAACCACGTCGTAAGCCATCGTCATCGCCGTGCCAGCGTTCTCGCAGTAGTCACGAATATCGTAACCTATAGTGACGTTTGGTAATATGCTGGAGTCGTTGTTGATGCGCTCAATAGCAAAGAGCATGGCCTCGACGTGACCAAGACCCATCGTGAATAACTCGTCACTGCAGGTGTCATTCGGTCCTTTTATGTGGACGTCGAAAAGGCCCCCTAGGGTTACGTTCCCCGGCTTGAAGATACGGTTCGGAAGCTTGGAAGCCGTTCGATGGATATTTAAACAAAAACTTGCGAGAAGAACGAAGAAAAACATTGCCCGGTGTTCGCGTTTTCTGAAGTCTGTCACCACTTGGACGCAGCTTGATCAGTTTTTAGTTTTGAGTGCAACCTTTATTTGTCACCTTCTTTTAAGTAAGCGTAGTGACGTGAAGTTGTTGACTTAGATATTTTTTTTCATCAAAAGGGAAAATTTATTTAAACACTAGTAGTAATGATTTCTCACATTTGATCCCTGGCACACAATAAGAATTAAAAACAAGAAATTTTAAATTTGGTTTTTTTGAAGTGTTTTGAAGAAATGGCAATAACATTTACCCAAGAACACACTGTTCCAAATACTGGCAGCCAATAGTTAAGACGGAAAAAATTAATACAACTAAATAAAAACAGACATATCTGCTTCGCTTGACAAGAGTGAAAAATATTTACATTTTCAAAGTTTCTAATTAAAAAATTTGAGTGTCTGTTTTTACACAACCTGTTAAATTTTTAACCTGTTAAATTTTTAATCTCGAAATTCGCTGTGCTGGTTCTGGTAACCTACAACCGTAGACAAAGTATGAAGAAATAATTAGTTCCTGTAACACTGTAGCTTGCTGTCGTTGTATGCGTTTCCGCACGAAGACAAATTTATTTTAACGTCTCATTTTGTTGTCACTTTGTTAGCGACTGAAAGTAAATACTTTTACCGGGAGGGAAACTCCATTATCCACTTTAGTCGTTGAAAATGACCTTCTCACAATACGTGCGTTTCAAGTCGTAAAAATGACGTTCTGCATTATTTTGTCCGGTTCCTTTAAAATTCCCTTTTTCTTTAGCGACTTTTTATTTGCAGCGTGTTTTGTATGATTATTTAAACCGACACTGGGCGCTTTTCATTCGATTAAAAAATTCTGGTTTGGATTTCCAGAAATTTTCCAATCGCGAATAGTACAGCCTTTTCCGAACTTGTCGGAACTGAAAAAGACATGGGGTACTTATCGTTTAGACAAAAATATCCGGGAAGTCAAATGGAACAGTAATTTTCCGGAAAGTCACTTCGGAATTCAGGACGTGTTTAGGTACAGAACTCCATTTTGTTCCGGTTTAAACGGAACTACAGAAACCATTCCATTCCCATTATCATTCTCTCGAAAACAATTTACGAGAAATCGAATTGTAGATGGGAAGCCCCATCTCTCTCGGTTAGTTTGTTGGTTTTGGAAAAACCCTCATCATTATTCATCAAAATATGTACAGGGCTAATAATGTTTAAAAATGGCTAAAGAGGTGAAAAAAACAAACGTTTTCGACATAATGTTATGTTCTGAATGAATAACGTTATAGCTCAAACATTTTTTTTGCCGCGAAGTAATTAGAGAGTTCGAAACATTCCTGTGTAACCATTCTTTGCGTTCCTAATGTAAGATTCCTATGAGGATAGATAGGTAGATAGATATGGTTCAGACAACTTGTGGGTTAATCCGTTTTTGCTTCGGAAGACAGGTGCAAAACCGGTAATAAGTTGAGGGCATTATTGATTTTGGAAATACGAGTTTCGAACAGTTTCAGGACACTTAATTAATTTATTTTTTTGTTACGGGAACTGGGATGCAGGCCTTGAAGACACAAGCAGTAGTTTTCCAACTTGTGAATCAATCTTTGTTTTTCATCAAGGAACTCGAGTGACGCAGTCCCTGATCACGTGACCCTGAGAAGCCATTACATGCTCAAGTGTGCCGCACTTATACTTTTCTCGGTTCTCATGGGAACAATGGCCGCCATGAACTTCTCTCTGGCCTACTTTGTTGCCATTTTCCACGTGCCTGTGTACCTGTTTGTGACGCCATCATGTAGTAGGTGAGTTGTCTATTCTTTTGGCTACATCTGTTTTTCCAGTCTGTCCTGTTTGGTCTGAACTTACTGGTACAGTGTAATAGCTAACGTAGTTATCATCGTATATGATCAAACAGCTGGGAGGCGCGATGGCCGAATGGTTAGTGACTTCGACTCCGGATCGAGCGGTCCGGGTTCGAGCCGGGACTTTGTGTTGTGTTCTTGGGCAAGACACTTGACTCTCACAGTGCCTCTTTCCACCCAGGTGTATAAATGGGTACCGGCAAATTTAATGCTGGGGGTAACCCTGCGATGGACTAGCATCCCACCCATGGGGGGTAGCAATATTGCTACAGAAACCGGGATAAGCTCCGACCTGATGGGCCACCTAGGCTCGTATGCAGACTTTTTGTTATGATCAAACAGCTGATTTCTAGCTAATCGTTTAAATGCTTTCTTTGTCTTAAAACTTTTCGTTTCAATACCTAAACTTACTGGTATGTACTTTCACTGTATATTTGATCTTCGAAAATTAACCTAGTATTACTATCAATTGTGTTTGCAGAACTCGTCGTGCCTTTCAAGCTCTTCTGTTGCTGTTGGTGTCGCCGCCAATGATTCTTTTCTTGCTTTCGCTAGCGTACAATGCATTAGTTTCAGGAAATGATACTAACATGGCCTCCATACTTTCATCGACTCTGGCCACTGTCTATCAGTCCGTGACGTCATCAATCAGAGAAGCCCGGATGTTGGGCACGTGGTCCTTTGCTATGGCGTGCCTTGGTTTTTTACCAAACTGGCTCATGTTTTGGTGTTTAGCGTGGCGTTGAACGCTTGACTGGAACTTTGCAGTGCATTTTCAGATTTAACTAGAAACACTTGCTTATTTACTGAACAGCGGAGCAACGACGAAGAAACACTTTGCAAAAACCCAGGATAGGCCAGGCTCGTTTCGAGATATAAAATTGTTTCAGCGTCCGCAAGGTGTAGAAGGCTTCAGGAATTATTAATTTCCATCTCACGTAGTATAAACAAGCCTTTGAAAAAGGCATATCTATTCACAGAACGGTCTGTTTAAGGATTCTTCCTCACAAAAGCGGAAGCTGCTCACTGCACAATGATTTTTTTTGTTTGAAAAAGATTTTCCATTCCCAGAGACTAGACAATGTGAACGTCTTGATATCACACTGACAGCTCATTTTTACTTTCCTTTTTGTTTCCAAGTAGTAGACTAAAATAGAATGAACTTCTTTTAAACGGAATTAAGTGTCGTAAGTGTCGGTCGGGGTTGGAAGCGTACACTTAAGGATAGTGTAATTGCAAGCCAACATGCATTCCACATTTTTGCTCCTGTTTAATTCTCTCATTTTTTTCGCTTAGGACGTTAAATTAATTTCCTTTGCAGCTACAGGGAGTACTTCTGTGTTTGTCAAAGGAAGTTCAAAATGTCAGCTAGCAACCACGAGTTGACGTCATTCTGATTCTGATTCTCATTTCGAAGTTCTTCCGGCGTAAGGATATTAACTGAGGTTGCGGAGAATTTTGATTAGCCAATAAACGCGCGAAAATTGCTGCAGTTATCGTTAAATAACTAAAAGTTATTTTCAATTTTCATGTACAGCTTAAATCTTGATCGGTGGTTACATTTATTGCCTAATCGTTTCTCAGGGGAGAAAAAAACCGAGAGAAACGACCACAAATATTTGACGATTTTCTTGGAGTAGGAAAGCGGCTTAAGCGCCGTCAGTAGCTGTCTTATAAACTTGTGACTCCTTTTTGGTCAACTGAACCATAACTAGGGTATCGACTTTAGCCGTTCTGGTCATAAATAGACCGAATTCATAATGGCGGACGACTCGGGAGAGCCTCGGCACGAGAACATGAAAGAGAGGCGGATGAGGATAGATCTAAAACCTTCAATATGGCGACAAACACGTTTACAGCTTCAGTTTTGCTTACGGAAAGTGACAATCCCGGCGCTAGTCTTGAAAGAAGAAAACCAGCAGAGCTGAAGAAAGCTGATCTTTTGTTTTGGCTGCGATGTAGGGGTGATTCGTGTGAAGGCCTCAATTTGAAAGCCCAGTTCGTAAGGTGGTATGTTTGTTCTCAAAACTTGAAATGTTCTGTTTTGTTATTCGGCGTGAAATACGGATCCTGAGAACTATTAGCATTTTTTTTACTATGTATTAAAATTCACAAATTGCAAATTATTAAACTTAAGCTCACGAACGTAATTTCGGCTTTTGGGAGCCGTTTTGTGTTTGTCGTGGAATAGGAAGTTCAAAATGTCAGTTAGCAAACTGGCTGACATCATTGTGATCTATTAATACTGAAGTTGTTCCGTAGTGAGGATATATTAAGTACACACAACTTTAGCAGTTGTGAAATTAATGCCTAAAAAAAATTCAGGCCTGAGCAGGATTCGAGCCCATGACCTCTGCGAAACCGAGTCCGTGCTCTTCCAACAGAGCTATCAAGCCAACTGGGAGCTGGTCACGGCTCGTTGACGCATCGAAAAATTATAAATTCATGTGTCTGTCTGTTTATGGACAATATATTAGCCAATTAATGCGCGAGAATTTCTAACTAATAATTATTTTCAATTGAATGAAGCTAGAGCCTAGAGGTGCTTGTTTTCATGCAAACTTAAATCCTGATCGGTAGTTAGATATATTGAGAAACGACCACAAAACAAATATTTAATGATTTTCTTAGTGTAGGATAGCGGCTTAAACGGCTTTCTATAGCTGTCTTAAAAACTTTTGACTCCTTTTCAGCCGTTTTGAACAGATAGGTTATCCACCTTAGCCATTTTGTCATAAATAGGGTATGATTTTTCCATTCTGATCTTGAATTGGGTTTGCTTTATTTCGCTTGATTTTCAAAGCCTCCAAACGAAAACGCGGATTCTTGAGGCGGCCATTTGTACAACTGGCAACTGATCAACACGAAATTGATATTTAAACGGCTACTTTTTCATTAATTATTATCGATAAGAATCCTCATGATACCTTTAGCATCTGAACCAGGAAACTAAGTATAAGCAGGTCTTAAACAGTGTATTGATTTAGGGTCAGGCCATAAATAGGTATCGAATTTTCCGTCAGCTCATAAATATAATAGCGGAGAGAAAATCGCATATTTTGGTCATAAATAGGTTATTATGGGAATAAGCGGACTGCACACCCCCAGCCAATTTTTCTTGGAGTACCCTCCCCGGACAAAAGCGGAGGCTGCTCACTTGACCAAGATTTTCCCTTATAGAAACTACACCAAGTGACAGGTATGACGTCATTCTGAAACCTTCCATTATCAAATATTTTCGAGGTGGTAAATCAAAATAGAATCAACTTCCTTCTTGACTCATGGAGTTATGGTTTACAAAACGCTTCCGCAGTTTCGAAACAAACTAAATTTAGGGACAGCCAACAGTGATGTTATCTTTCTTCTGCTTTTAATTAATTCTCTCCCTTCCCCAAGCTTATGACGATAAATGTTTACCACTGTGGCTTTTGGAAACCGTTTTGTGTTTGTCGTGGAAAAGGAAGTTCAAAATGTCAGTTAGCAAACTGACTGGCATCATTGTGATCTATTAATACTGAAGTTGTTCCGGAGTGAGGATACTAATCGAGATTTGGAATAATTTGTCTGTCAAAATTTATATAAAAACGTGTCAGTTAGTTGTCAGTGGCCCGCTCTATGTTTGTATCTAGATCCTTGATTATCCGCCTATTTTACCTCTTTGACACGGATAGCTACTAGATCCCCCCGGGGTATTCCCATGGAAAAAGACGGGATTGCTCGTCTCACCATTTAGGGATTTAAAAAGCGATTTTTATACCTCTTAAGGTGAGCGGCTGCTTTTGCGGTACCTACTTGGGTATCGAACCGGAAAAATATGCCTAGAGATAATGTGTTGTTTTAGATTTAGTTCCTCTTAGGGGTGAAAAAAAAATTTCAAGCTGCGCTCACAAAATAGGATCTTGGTCCCTAAAAGACGTTCTTTTCAAAATTGCCGACCAGCATCTCAGTCTATTTTATATGAAACTCCCCCTTGAGCTACACACAAGCTCAGAGGATAGCTAGTGGTTTGTCAGCGAGAAGGACAGCCGAACTGAAGGACTTAAAACTAGTCATTTATCAAAATATGTTCACTTATTAATATTAAATCATGTCACGGAGTGAAACTAGGCTGCGAACAAAGACGTACTTTCGGCACGCGAAACAATAGCCGAAAACACCGGATGCCGTCTCGCAGGCTGAGTATAAACAGGTGAATAGATCTTGTTTACTCAGCCTAGATATGAAAGAGAATTGGAAAGCACTTTGAATCTAATTAAGGAGGTGGAAACTACAAATATATCGGACTACCTTGCCAAGAGAACATTTCTAAAAGGTTCGAAAGCATTTAACCTAGGTGGTGCAGAGTGCCGACGATTACCCAGCGATTTTAAAAACTAATCCAGAACATTTCCCTTCAGTTGTGCTACCAAGGTAGGTAGAAAAACAAAGAAAAGCTTAACACTATGACCAACATTTCCACTGTAGTCACACGGACCCGTATGGCTCGAAACTGTTCGATAAAGCAATAGCTTCACGGATGGGCACTGAAGAGGAACGAACTCGAAGCTGTTATTGTCGTATGTTTAGGTTACTTGTTTTCGTATTTGACTTATTTGCAATATGTGAATTGCATATTGAGTGCGTTCAATCATTCATTTTTGCATTCCTAATCCTTTTTAAATGCGTGTCGCCGTTGATATTATTTCAGTTGATTCTTTCTTTCAATTTTCTAAAATGCGGCGTAACAGGAGCCAACGAAAGGTCAAACAAGACTTGGAAAAAAAGAAAAAGTCGTATTCTGTCAATTGCGGTTTTGGCCTCCAACATCCTACCCAACCAGCACACTCGTTCCGCGCCAGCAAGTGCTCGCCTCGTGATGCGTCGTTACTTTTCATGATTTTGGTAGCATAAGGAGTATTTGCCCCTCTCGAATAAAATGCCAGTCACCAACATTACACGAAATTTTACTCTGCATTTTTAATTCCACCTAAATGGAAAGAGGCACTGTGAGAGTGAAATGCCTTTCCCAGGAACCAAGGCAAATGTTCGATAAAAGTGTGTTCCCTGTAAGTTTACGTAAATTCGGCTTATTTAACACATCGTATCAAAAACTGTGATGGCAAATCTCAAACTTTACATATTCTAATGTGTAACACTTCTAGAATTACTGTTAATAATCTCTTCAAGCAATATAATATTTCACCCAACAGGGGAAAACAACCAACCAATCAAATCTAGCTGAATCATACCAGTATCATAAATCAAGGACTATCGAAGATATGTGCCTTCATGCTTTCGTCACGTGAGTGTATCACCTGGTCTGCGATCTACGCCATTGGATGTGTTGCCATAGTAATATTTAATGCCATCACTATTGTTGCTTTTATGAAGAACCGTCAACTTCGTAAACGCAGTACTTATTTACTTTTAAACTTGGCAGTAGTCGATATGGCGGTAGGATTTACTGGACTTTGGACTGTATATGAACTTGGAATGTATTGTAAGCTTTGGAAGGGTTCGCTAAAATGGTGGGAACAGCATCCTTTTGCGCAAATAATCCGCCTGACCTTTACTCTTTGCTCTCTCATAAATATTACAGTCATTTCTTTAGAAAGACTGCATGCAACAGTTCGCCCATTTCGACATCGCTTCGTAAGCAAACAGGTTTACAGGGTAATTATCGCAGTTAGTTACTTAATAGCGGTATTATTTTCAGTTATTTCCCTCTCTACCCCTCTCAGCTATTCGCTGAAGAGACCTTATAACGTTGTGTCTTCATTTACATCAACATGCATTATTATAATATTGTTATCTTATTCTGTTATCCTTATCAAAGTCAAATGCAGCCCTCAGCCTCGTCACCAAGTTGTGGCTGGTAGGGAAAGAAGACTAACAATGACGCTGTTTTTTGTCACTTTTGTCTCTCTACTTATGTGGCTGCCATATATTGTACAATCGTTCCTTTGGTACACAACGAAAATTTTCAGTTCGTATCCCTCGCACTTAACTTGCTCGGTAATAATATTATTAGGACTCAACTCTCTTGTCAATCCTATACTGTATGCAATTAGAATACGTCAGTTTAACGAAGCCGTGAAGGCGTTATTTTGTATAACGATCCAGCGAGGACAAGTCGGAGTTCTTCCTCTTAACGTTTTGCAACGGTAAAGCAATGAAAGCTGGCCATTCCATCAAGATGCAGCTGAGCTGGTTAATTGGTGTTCCAACCATAGTGCAGTTGGCGCATGGCTTTTAGCACATTTTGCCGATTGGGAAGTTTTTTTCATTCCTTCGTCCATGTATTTATAGCCATTTATAGAAGTAGTATCGGGCCGAGAAATTTAGCTGCTCAGTCTGACTTATTGTTTACGGAATTTACTTGGTTCAGGTGTGAAAGCAAATGAAACACTTGATAAACTAAAAGATGATTTTCCAGTCCGTACTGCACAGGCAGTCATAACACGCTAATGTTTATGAAAACGTCTCACTTGATGGAATGCGAATCGATTTAATTGGGTACGAACCACATACCTTATCTTTAAGCCATTTTGATGTTTTTTCATCGATTAATACGACAAAGAGCGAAGCATATAGTTTCACATCCATAATGACGGTTGCTGAAACTTTAAATTTACCTCATGCAAGTAGTTGCGAAATGTTTCAATATTGTGACTTTACATGAAACGAAACAAAAAACGTAAATAATCTCCCCAGAGTGCGCAGTACGGACTAAAGATCATCTTTAAGCAACCAAACAAGTAT